>TARA_R110002003_G_scaffold126_16_pt1 | contig 39561 bp, 37 predicted proteins | sample TARA_R110002003 | Tara Oceans TARA_R110002003 (sample SAMEA4396441) | marine metagenome | biome: Westerlies Biome; feature: [SRF] surface water layer (ENVO:00010504); material: water (ENVO:00002006), including particulate matter (ENVO:01000060) such as... | depth 5 m | reverse complement strand
GGACGGCGAAAGGATGGAGATCTCTGAGATGGTTTTTCCAGCAAGAGACTTGATCGAGGGCAGGGATGTTGCAGTCGAGAGGGTCGCGTGTGCGGTGTCATCAAGCGACTGAATGTAAGTTTTCGCGCCCTCTTTGATGGCGTACTCTGCGGTGAGGGAACGTAGGCCCTTTGCAGAGTCGACAAGCAGTTCGTACTCGGTTTCAGCCGCCTCGTCGTCGAATTCCTCGCGGTATTGTGGGAACGCCGCGATGGTAATGGAAGGCGTCTTGTCGCCCTCTCGTCGTGGCAGACGCTGCCATAGCTCTTCTGTGAGGAACGGCATGAAGGGATGGATCATGGTCAGACCACCCTCGATGGCCGTGTATAGTGTCTGCTTGGCGCTCTCCTTCTCTTCCTCGCTACCTTCATCGAAAATCGCTTTGCTGTTCTCAATGTATGTGTCGCACAGGAACTGGTCTTATTAGCATAGTATCCTTGTGGTGAAAAGCTCTGCATTACTTGCCTCATAAAAGTACTTGTAGGCAACCTGTGTCGCCAAAGAGAACTCGCGCTTGTCCAGGTGCTGATTGATCTTCTTCGCAGAAATGGTGAGCTTGTGCAAAATCCAACGCTCCGGCAATGACTCCTTTCCTGATTTTGCAATCTTTGCACGGGGCGTAAAGTCACCCAATCGTCCCAAAACGTACTTGGTCGCTTGGTAAATCTTGTTGCAGAAACGCCTGTAACCGTGGATGACGGAGACATCGAATGAGATATCACCTCCACCGGTGGTGTACCCAACCAAGGACATGCGCAGGGCATCGGCACCGCATTCAGGGATACCTTGCGGGAATGACGTCTTTTGGTACTTCTCGGCAGTCTTGAGCTCCTTGGGATCGAGGTTACCAGTTCGTAGCTGCTCGTGTAGCTTCTCTAGTGTGATACCATCCATGATGTCGATGGGGTCGATGACATTGCCGAGTGACTTTGACATTTTTCTGCCTTCGGAGTCACGGATCAGCGAATGGCAGTAGACCTCGTTGAAGGGAACCTTTCCAGTCAGATGTAGCGACAGCATTACCATTCTGGCAACCCAGAAGAACAAAATATCCCACCCAGTCTCCAAGACAGAGGTAGGGAAAAGCTTCTCGAAGTCTAGTGTCTTCTCAGGCCATCCAAGTGTGCTGAAGGGCCACAATCCTGAGGAGAACCAGGTGTCGAGCACATCCTCATCCCGCTCGAGGGTGAACTTCTTGCCGGGAAATTGCTTCTCTGCCTTCATCTGCGCCTCCTCTTCTGTCCGACCCGTGACCCAAGACTCGTTCTCGCTTCTGTCTCCTTCACTACCTTCGATGTTGACGAAGTAAGCAGGGATCTGATGACCCCACCACAGCTGTCGCGACAGACACCAATCTTGAATGTTGTTCATCCAGTGTTTGTAGATCTTCTCGGATGTCGCGGGCATAATCTTGAGTTCGCCCTTCTCCACGACCTCAATGGCAGGCTTGGCCAAGCTCTCCATCCTCATCCACCATTGGGGCTTCATGATCGGCTCGATGATGTCACTCGACCTCGAGCAAATAGGCACCTTCATTGCGTTGTCTTCCTTCTTGACGAACAGGCCCTTCTCCTCTAGTGCGGTGACGATGCTATATCGGACGTCAAAACGCTTCTGACCTTCAAAACTGCCAGTGTTCTTGTTCATGGTACCGTTGTCGTTCAGAATATTGATGAAAGCTAGATTGTGCTTCTTGCCGAGATTAAAATCGTTCGGGTCGTGCGCTGGTGTGAGCTTGACAGCACCAGTACCAAATTCGGGATCAACATACTCGTCTGCGACGATGGGCAACAGACGGTCAATGAAAGGATGCCTTGCGCTCTTTCCAACTAGGTCCTTGTATCGCTCGTCCTTGGGATGGACGGCAATGCCTGAGTCGCCCAGCATTGTCTCAACACGAGTGGTGGCAACCTCGATGAACTTGTCGGTGCCTTCAATGGGATACTTGAAGTGAACCAAGACACCAAACTCGACCTTGCGCTCGTATCCTGGGACGGATAGGAGTGTTCGACTCGCCAGTTCCTTGTTGTCGACCTCGAGGGTTGAGAGAGCTGTGTTAAGCTGCACACACCAGTTGACGAGACGATTTGATCGGTAGATCAGACCGTCCTCGTGCATTTTGACGAAGCTCTCTGTGACAGCCTGGGACCGATTCTCGTCCATCGTAAAGGCCTCCCGCGTCCAGTCAAATGACCCTCCCATGCGCTTCAGGGTGTGGGTGAGATGCTGGTGGTATTCGGTCTTCCACTCCATGGTTCGCTCGATGAATTTCTGGCGACCGAGATCATGCCTCGTCTTGCCCTCTCGTCTCGCGAGCATCTTCTCGACAACGCTCTGTGTGGCGATTCCCGCATGGTCGCATCCTGGTACATATAGGGTGGTGTATCCTCGCATGCGGTGCCATCGGATGAGGACGTCTTGTAGCGAAGTGGCAAGCGCGTGTCCGCAGTGCAGCTTGCCGGTGACGTTCGGAGGAGGGATAGGGATGACGAAGTGCCCGGCTTCTTTAACGTTACCGTTGGGCATATCAGGCTTGAAGAAGCCCTCCTTGTCCCACCAGTCGTCTGGAGCGTGTCAGTACGTATTGAAATGTGCATGCTCTCATGTACTCACACCACGCCGACTCGACGACCTTGGGGATATATGCCTTGGTGAAGGGCCCATCTAGGCCCTGCAAGCGCTTCTTCTCGCCCTTGGGTGTCTCTTCGACATACTCGGCCAACTTCTCTTCCTCCTTGCCCTTCTTCTTCTTCTCCTTGGGAGCCCCACCTTCCTTCGCCGCACCAGCAGCACCGCCCGACGACTGTGCTGCCTTCTTTGCTCTGAACTTGGCGTCCTTCTCGGCCTTCTTCCGCTCCTTCTCGAGCTCTTTGGCCGACTTCTCCTTCTTGTCTACACCCTTTTCGTTCTCGCGACCAGGCGCGGACTGGCCCGTGCCGTCTGCCTGTGCCGAGTCGAGGAGGTCTTTTTTTATGTCCTCGGCCACGGCGGGTGGCGGAGCAGTTATAGGGCCCGTCTTTTCGCCGGCGATGTTGTGCGAACTGGCATTGAGCGCCATGGTGGGGGTGGTATAGTGGGATGCGAGCACGCGCTCAGCGGGGAGGTAAGAGAAAGGTTGTGGCCGCAATTGGGAAGCGAATAGAGCGGTTGGGCGCGGGCGAAGTGGTGCGCGCAGTAGTGGGTATCTCAAGTATCGTCTGCAAGCTGCAGTGCGAAATGCGGGTGCGCGGGGCGGCATATGAATGAACTGCAAAAAGTCCAGTCATTTGGAGCTTGACTCAAGCCAAGCCCGTTGTGTAAAGCTGCTGCACCTGTCCCCGCAACACCAAAGTATCCGAGCGTCTGCACATGTCGACTCCATCAACATGCACCGAATCACAACTCGACATTTTCATCTTACGCAACGTATTCTTCACAAATAGCAGCTATGACGTGGGAGCCGCTCTGTCACTGCCACAATGAAAAGCAAGTCACAGTCATGATAGGAGCTCACCGTGATATTTTCGGGTTTGGCCGTGCCAAACCTCTTCACTTGGTGACTGTTCAACGTTCCGCTCCGGGTACCCTCGCCCTGATGCGGTATCCTCTGAACTGAGCGCCATCCGCGGTAGACGCATAATTCCGACACCGCAGAATATGAACATGAATCACAGCCGTATACCATGCATGGCGGGGGAGAGATGCATATCGAGGTGTGTATTATCTCACTAACGCCTTGCAATGCTGTAGCCTATGCACACAGAGACCGCCAAGCTGAGACGTCCTTCAACAGCCGGACCACCGTAGAAGTCCGAATATGCAAAATGAAGAGCCAGCCCCTCAGCTACCGCAACTTTTGCCCTGGTCAGACGAGCCCGTAACGATAAGAAATGGCCGGGAGAGATAGGTATAGCTGTGGCTGAGGTTCATGTGCGAAGCGGACGTTGGGGTGTCGGTGCTTGTGTATTTATGCCATTACTTATGTCTAGTTACTGGGATGGGTATCTTTCATGTCGCGCTGGTGCTGTTTTGTTGCGCAGCTTGGCGGACGGGAGCGAAGTAAGGATGTGCCATTGCTTCTTGGGCAGTGAGACGGTCCTAATTGGGTTAGTCATGACCATGCTGAAATGGTGGCAGGCACTTACCTGGTGATCGTAACGCAGCAACTTGTCCAGGAAGTCAATCGCATCATTGCTGACAAAACGCTGATTTTCCGCATTGATGAATGAATGCCACGGCTTCTTCGGATACCTGCTCAGTATGTCGTCGTACTGGGCATCCAGCTCAATATCGTACTTGTCGAGGTAGTCGAACAAGTCTTCAGTTCCGAGCACTTTCGCAATCTTGACCAGCTGGTCCGAATTGCTGTTGCCGTGGAAGAATGGTTCTCTCCTGAAAATCATCGATGCAAACATGGCACCCAGCGACCACATGTCGAGCGAGTAGTCGTATTCTTGGAAGTCGACGAGCAGCTCTGGGCCCTTGAAGTAGCGCGAAGCGACGCGAACGTTGTACTCGGTGCCGGCATGGTAGAACTCAGCGAGACCCCAATCGATCAACCGTAACTGTGCTTGGTCAGCCAAATGCAAGCCTTATCCTTTGCTGTGTGACTCGCCTTCCGCTTCTCATGATCGATCATAACGTTATGAGGCTTGACATCTCTGTGCATGATGCCTTTACTGTGGCAGTAGTCCAGCGCCTTGAGAAGCTCGTATATGTAGTACCGCACGTCGTAGTCCTGAAACTTGGGGTACAGGCTCCGAAAGTCGGTGTTGTTGACATACTCAAAGATCAACGAGGGTGTTTTGCTCTGCGTTGCGGCGCGTTAGCCTTGCTCCCAACACACGACGGCGGGCGAGACTCAGTACCCAGTCTCCAATCCAGTCGGAGCCATCACTAACCTGGTTGTCGCGCACTACATCCAGCAGCGAGACGATGTTGGGCCCGCCCGACAGATTCTGCAGAATCTTGATTTCGCGCTTTATCTTCTTCTTCTTGACGGGCTTGAGCACTTTGATGACGCATTTCTGGTAGTTGACCACGTTGATGCCCTCAAAGACCTCCGAGTACTTTCCGCGCCCAATCTTGCGGACCACCTCGTAGTTTTCGAGGACGCCCCACGAGATGTTGACCGAGTCGTAGTCCCAGTAGGAGCGGGGCATGTTCGCATTGACGTCTGCATACACGCGGGCGACGCTCGTTGCGCCGGTTGCGTTGTTCAACGCCATGCTGGGCTGAAAGGTGCTCTGGGCGGGCGGCGACGTGCCAGCGACAGTCTCGTGCGCTGCGAGGGTGGAGGGTGCGGTAGAGGGGTCGAGTGGTGGGGTGAAGAAGCGGAGTTGGACGGGACGCAGCAGCAGCAACGCAAGGCCAGCAAGCACGCCGAGCGCAGCTGCCTTGTTCCAGGGAAAGCGCCTGAAGAGTCCTCCGCGAAGCCTTGGACGACGGCGCGGTGCTGCAAAATCCGGCTGGGCTGGGGGCTTGGTCGGCGGCAGGGCGTGCGGTATAGTTCCAGGCGAGAGCTCCCTCTGCGCGTCGTCGTCGTGCAGGCCGCTTGTGTAGCGAACCACGTGATCGCGGTCTCGGTGGGAGCGCGGCCTGGAAGCTTGTGACAGTCCCTCACGTCTTTTTGTGTGCCGCTTTCGAACATCGTCAACTCGCGCCGAAGCCGGCGCAGCCACAGCGAGCATGTTCCACGACCTCAATGTGCCCTGGACGGATGCGACGAGGGAGTTGCAGCGCACCGTGGTGTTCTTGGACGAATGTGAGCTCCGATGGTGCCCTTAGTTTGTTTGAGAGGCCGCGCAACTGACGCAGTACAGTAGGATATGATGTGGTAGCGCTCACTTATACTTTTTCGGGGAAGCTGCCTGCCGACCTGGTGAGTAAAAAAGGCATGACCCCGTGCTGTTCCCCTCAGTACTTATCCTGGGTGGATGCGCCGGTCCAAGAGCTCCTCCTCTTTCTTGCTCCCAGGGTCATGGTCGCTAATCATAGCCTACCAGACATCACCCATCACCAAACCACTGCCCTTCCCCAAGCCGCCGCGCCTGCGCATCCTGACGCGCTGCAACATCTACCTGACCGATGCGGCATCCAACTTCCGAATACCCCAGTTACAGCAGCTGTACGACCTCGTCGCCGCGCGGCCGACGGATGAGCGCACGCTACAGCAAGCATGCCAGAGCCTCGATGTTGACATAATCTCGCTCGACCTATCCCGGAAGTTCGAGAAGCACTTCAAGTTCCCAATGTTGGGTATGGCGATATCACGGGGCATCAAGATTGAGTTATGTTACAGTCCAGGCATACTCTCTAGCGATCCCATGGCAAAGCGTCACCTCATCAGCAATGCGACACAGCTCATACGAGTCACGCGAGGACGAGGTCTGATATTCAGCTCAGAGGCGAAGAGCGTCTTGGGCGTTCGAGCACCAAGCGATGTGATCAATCTGGCTTCAGTCTGGGGACTGGGCACTGAGAAGGGCAAAGATGGCCTCACAAAGGAGCCGCGAAGCGTAGTGGAGCACGCGCGGCTGAAGCGACAGAGCTACAAGGGGGCCGTCGACATTGTCTATGGTGGAGAGAAGCCAGCACCGAAAGCTCCTGTAGAGGGAGATGAGAAAGCGGCATCGAAGACCAAGGCGAGCAGAAAGCGGCCAGGCGACAATCTAGATGGCACCCCAACCACACAGTCAGACAAGGAAATGCCGGTTTCAAATCGCCAGCAGAAGAAGAACAAGAAGGCGAAGGTAGACGCTGCGAAGGACGGCGCTCCGGCCGCTGCAACCAAAAAGTCAATAGACGAACCCCTCACAGTCCGGTGAGGCGGACTAGAACATGCAGCCACGGGCAAGCGCCCACGATATACCCAATAGACAGCAAATGCACACGCACTGAACACACTCAACAATCTTAGACTTGCCACAATTACTGCATTCACAGGAGCACTCAATGCTTCAACTGCCATTGCTAACCTATACAGAGAAGTGAAGACAACAAGCCAACAGCACACATGATTATTACTATCTACCACCAACCCCTCTTCCTCTGCGTCGGCTCCGCTTCCCTCCGTCCCAGATTCACAGTCACCCGACTCACCAGCGCAATCGTGTTGATATCAAACGGCAACTGATTCTGCTGCAACGACGCCGTGCTCTCCGGCGGAGGAGGCGGTGGCGGCGCAACAGTTGTCTGAGCACCTGAATTCCCCTGAATCTGCGATTGCACGGGGACACTGACGGCTTCGCTCGTCGGCGTCGAACTCGCGGCCGGTGCTTCCGGCGCAGCAGAAGGCGACGACACAGCACCAGACACGCTGCTAGCAACCACCGTGACCCCCTGTCCAGCCGCCGTTGTTGTACTCGCAGCTACAAGCCCAGCTTGACTCAGCATCGCGGAATCGATGCTCACGGCTTTCGAACTACTCGGTGCGGCGGCCGCGGCGCCAGGCGGGGCAGAACCGCCTGCTACGACTGTGACGGCTGACGCGATGGTTTGCATGGTGCTTTGCGCTGACTCCATGGCGCCGAGTTGAAGTGAGAAGGACGGCGCGGCGGGTGCGCTCATAGGGAATGAGCCGGCGGGACACATGCAGAGGCAGTTGCATCCGCCGTTTTGGGCGGCTTGTTCGGCAGATGCGACGGACGCGTTGTTGGACCCTGAGCCAGCGATGACGGTGACGGCAGCGCTGGCTGTGGAAGTTGTGGAGGCGTTGATGATGCCGTCTTTGGTGAGAGTTGCGGTGTTGATGGAGGATGCCGCTAATGACGACGAGCCTGCGAGGACGGCGGCGGAGCTGCCTTTGACCGTTGCTGTCATGGTCTTCGTTGTTGTGGTGGTGGTGTTGGACTGACTTCCTCCACCAGCAACTACGGTTACAGGACCAGCCGAGGCGGCTTGGGCGGCTGAGGTGTGCTTCATGCTCGATCCCGCTTGTACAGTCACTGTCCCTCCAGAGACTTGAGTGCTTGATGAGCCGTTCGAAGAAGCAGCATTCCCTCCTGATCCCGCGAGAACAGTCACTGCCGAAGCCTTCGCAGCACTCGCGGTAGAGGCTTTGCTCGCGCTTGAAGTTCCATTTCCACCTTTCGATCCTTCAGCCTGGACGGTAATTGCGCTTCCAACTGCAGTCGTGGTGGTTGCGCCTGCGAGGCCAGCTGGGGTCAGGGTCGCCGAATCTACCTTTTTGGTGCTCGATGAAGACATTTGTGCTGCAGCTTGGGCTCCTGGTGGAGATTTGCCTCCTGCGGACACAGTGATAGCAGCTTGGGTACCGTTTGCACTACCGGACGAGCCTTCCAGACGGACCGTGGAGGCTGATGCTGCTGCTGCTTTAGGTTCTTCAGCAGCGGACTTCTGTCGTCTCTGTTAGTATGCATATTGCACGAGATAGACTTCAAAGACGTACTGTAACATTCGAGCCCTGTGCCACAGATGGTGTCATTTGAGCTGGCATAAGCTTTGCTGCTTCCCCGGCTTCCATGGTATTCTTCGGCTGCGCAGACACTTCAGCCATTGGCTCTGGCGGTGGTGTTGGCTTCGCCTCTGCCGGTGCAGCTTCAGACATAGGTTTTGGTGCTTCCGCAACAGCCACACTACTCTTCACAAGTGCTGGCATTTCAGCCATGGGCATCGGTTGGGATGTAGGCTTAGCTTCTGCAGGCGGTGCTTGAGCCTGTGGTGGCGGTGCTGCAGCAGCAGACTGTTGTCCGATGGCTTGTATGATTTCCGTGGAAAGTTGTTGGCCGTTGGGTTCTGTGACGACAGTTTGCTGAATCTGAATGATTTGCACGTTACCGCCGCTGCTCTGTGCCATGTCTGCCTTCTGTCCATCGGCCTGGCCCTGCCCATTGGTATTTCCGCTCAGCAATACTCCAATGTCGAGACCGCCGCCATGGCCTGGTCGCGCACTCTGACCCGATACACTTCCTTGCCCTTGCTGAGTATTCTGTCCCTGTGCGCTAATCTGATCTTGCCCTTGACGAGTACTTTGATTCTTCGCAGCATTCTGGCCTTGCCCACCCAAGCCACCGACGATTTGATCAATGCCCGGTGAGCCTCCTCCAGCGATTTGGTTCGCAAGATCGCCTCCAATGTCACCCGTGCCAGGGTTCTGACTAGGACCTTGACCATTCCCTTGGCCTTGTGCAATGCCGTCCAACAACGCGCCAACATCCAGTCCACCTCGTGGGGCAATAGCGGCGGGTTCCCTTACTTCCAGTCGTGCGTGTGCTGCTCCAATCAGAAGGAGTGCCGTCCAGGATGGCCGTAGTCGTCGCATGATGAGGAATGTAGTTGCAGTCAACCTCTCGGAGGAGCTGCAATATGAAGAGAGAAATGATTAGTTAATACATCAACAGCGCAGCTGCTACAGAATCGAAAAGGGTGTCGCAGACATCCAAAGTGGCTCAAGACCTGCGCAGCAGTGAGGAGAGTGACGAAGAACGGCGTGGCGGATGCGTGAGATGTGATCGCTCGGATCAAACGAGCGTGAGATTCCGAAAGCAATGTCCAACCCTTTCAAAAGGCGCCTGAGGCGGTGGCTACGATACTTAACGGGTCCGGCAGCCTTCCAGCTCATTGCGTTTCTAAGATGGGCGCTGGGTTTCGAGCCTGTCAGTCCACGCGGCTACTCGCACAGCACTCAGTGCGTCTCATGGGCCGGGGCTAAGTCCCAGTATGAAAGGGTGGAGCAACCGGCAATGGCATTATCGGGTCTGCGTGGCCAAGAAGGTTTCGTTGCTGGGCAGGATACACGCAATTCATGATCGACAGGATCGCAGAAGTCCAGTTTGGGGGTGGTCAAGCTTCACGATGGTCTGGCCAGCCGCTGTGATAGTGAGGTCTGAGACGCGACATGCACGAGACGACACGCCTCACACCGGCACTGTTTCATGGCGTGCCTGTGTGAAAATTTGTCCTTGCGCTCGGGCATGCGCAGCCTCGATCTTCCGATCAGAATTCTCGCGGCTGATGAACATGTCATGCGCTGCTACGAGTCGCGAAAGGATGTGGATGCAATGCCGGTGGTGTTTGGTGTTGCGAACGACGGGAGATCGCGGGCTAAAGTCATCAAGCTTCGGATCGCACTTGGCGTCCATGATGAGGTCATTCATCCTCTTAACTTCCCACTTCGAGCTGAATTTCTCTTGGGAGTCCGTCGGATTCGGAGAGATTCATGTCATGACCAACACTCTCGGGGCGCAGCAACTGCGGTCGCGAGCGACTATATGAGTCGGTTGCGCCTCCCCGTGGAGCATAGCAGAACTGTACGCGTTTGAAAGAGCTGAGAATCAGCTAATCGACCTCATGGGCGCTGTACACGTCCTCGACGATTATTACCTCGCCATCACTTTCCTCATTACCGTCGCCTATCAGCTATTCTTCTTCGCGATCGCCTTCAGCTTGAAGTTTGACAAGCTCACCGACTTTGCAGGCGGCACCAACTTTATCCTTCTCGCTATTCTCACACTCGCATTCAGCGAGAACCGAGACCAAGCGCGCAATGTGGTGGCCTCAATCTTCATCATGGCGTGGGCCGCACGCTTGAGTGGCTTCCTCCTGTTTAGGATCCTGAAGACAGGAAAAGATGATCGCTTCGACGACAAGCGCGATAAATTCTGGTCCTTCCTCGGGTTCTGGGTGTTCCAGATGCTCTGGGTGTTCATTTGCTCTCTACCCGTGACAATATTGAATTCGCCCAAGGTGACACAGTTTGCTCAACCTGCATTTGGAACCGGTTGCGATATTGCGGGAATTGTTCTTTTTGCGATCGGCTTTGTCATGGAGAGCGTATCCGATATTCAAAAATATCGCTTCCGTACCGCTCATGGTAACGATGGTGCTGTCTGCGATGTCGGATTCTTTGCCTGGACGAGGCACCCTAACTACGCCGGCGAGATATTTCTGCAATTTGGTGAGTGCAGCGTGTTTGCGTCCACGAACGAAATTAACGAAGGCAGGTATCTTCACCATCGCCGTCTCCCCTGCAGCAAACAACTACGTCTCGAGTGGTCCCTGCGCGGCATTGTACGCATCGATCTTGGGACCATTCTTTCTGACATCCCTTTTGATGTTCGTGTCCGGCCTGCCCTTGCAAGAGCGCCCTGGCGCGAAAAAGAGATACGACAAAGGCAACAACTGGCCGGCGTACGAGCGCTACCTCAACCGAACCTCGATTCTCATTCCATTCCCACCCCAGATCTACGAGAAGCTTCCAGTAGTCCTGAAGCGAACACTGTTCTTGGAGTTCCCAATGTACGTGTTCGACCCAGCGAAGCATGCAGACCAGAGTAAGGCGCAAGCTAGATCGGCAGAAGAAGGTCAGGCAGCTCGTCGAAGCGATGAGCAAGGGTTGAGATCCTGATACGGATCGAGTGTCACCGCAAATATTGTAGCGGCGTTACCGGACATTTGAAAAAGCAGGCGATGCCGAGGGATTTTCCTATTCATTACCTGAGGTTTGCGGATATAGACAGGAGGTTCTGATACCCGTGATCGTGGATCAGCATGTAACTATTTTGATAATGTTAATCCCAGTGAAAGTAGAAGAATGAAACTTCAGTTGGACATCGTGAGCTGCGGATTTCGGATTTCCTCAACCGCGAATCCCGTTGCGCCATTTCTTGGAATGACGTAGTGGGGCACGGCGCGCCTGAAGCTCGCATTTCGGAAGCTTCAGCTCCTGCGCCGCAACACTTCATCCTCTTCAGGTCTTCTTAACAGAACTCTCGACTTTGTTGCTTTGCTGTGCAAACATTCGCGCTCCCAGAGGGCGCATGACAAGACCTGGTTTCGCTGATTAGGTTTCCAAACAACAATTGCGCCAAGCCGATACATCAATTGACCGTTATCAGTCCATACATAGCAGTACCTGAAACATGTTCCCGACATTTTCGACTCTAAGCCAGGCGTTTGCTGGGTGCTCGCCGCTGCCGCAGCGTCTTCCTGACTCCCAGCCCAATTCATCTCTTAAATGGACGGCCCGGCAAGACCTGTACCCAGCATGGAGTGTCACCGAGGACGCAAAGCATAAAGCAGCGAAACTTGGAGATGCAGCGGCCGCAGAGTTCGAGAAAGCGAGTCACAAGGCCCAGGATAAGGCTGGCCACATCGAGCTCTACAGCCCAAAATATTACGCGGCTTGTACATTTGGTGGTATCATGGCATGCGGATTAACCCATACCGCAGTCACACCTCTGGACTTGGTAAAATGCAGGCGACAGGTAGATTCGAAGATGTACAAGGGCAATTTCGAAGCCTGGGGCAAGATTGGCCGCGCTGAAGGTCTTCGTGGCGTCTTCACTGGGTGGGGTCCCACATTCTGGGGTTACTCCGTCCAAGGTGGGCTAAAGTACGGCGGATACGAATTCTTCAAGAAGTTCTACGCAGATCTTGCGGGCGAAGAGAATTTCCACAAGTACAAGACCTTTATCTATCTCGCTGGTTCTGCTTCAGCAGAGTTCATCGCGGATCTCGGACTATGTCCTTTCGAGGCTGTCAAGGTTCGAATGCAGACCACTATCCCTCCATTCGCTACCGGTACTCTCAACGGCATCAACACAATCACTGCAAAGGAAGGCTTCGGTGGGCTGTACAAAGGTCTCTACCCACTCTGGGGCCGGCAGATTCCATACACCATGATGAAGTTCGCGTCATTCGAGACCATTGTCGAGATGATCTACAACTATCTCCCTGGATCCAAGAGTGACTACGGCAAAGGCGCTCAGACCGCTGTCTCCTTCACCGGAGGTTATGCGGCTGGTATTCTGTGCGCTATTGTTAGCCACCCAGCGGACGTCATGGTATCCAAGCTCAACGCCACCCGTCAAGCTGGAGAGAGCTTTGGGGCTGCGACCGGTCGTATCTACAAAGACATCGGCTTTGGCGGCCTGTGGAACGGATTGCCTGTTCGCATTGTGATGATTGGAACCCTGACTGGCCTCCAGTGGATGAGTAAGTTCTCCGCAGCAACAATCATTGAGAGTGACACACTAACACATGCCTTCAGTCTACGATTATTTCAAAATCTTTATGGGCCTGCCAACAACAGGAGGAGCAGCTCCCCCGGAAGAGAAGAAGTAGACCATGAGGAGGCGAAGGCCTCAATGGCCTTCTTGGCTCGAATTGGATCCCGTGATGACGAAAGTATAATGGAATGTGTTCGTAGCGTGTGCTTTTCTTTTTCAATCCCACTGTCTGACCAACCTCGGCGCAAACCCCTCTACTCATCTGACCCGGCGTACTCTTGCAATCGAACTTCTTTAGCCTGCGTCTCATGACTTATCTTGTGCCTGCGCTAGGGCAGGCAAATCGTGAAGAATCCCCGTAATCCTCGTGCCTCGCCAAAGCCTGCTAGTGATCACGACCTTCCCGCAGCTCAGTCGTCCTGCAATCGGTGATGTCGCCTTTGAACACCCTGCTCAGCAGTGGGATACACGGCGCTTAGTCATACATCTGGGCGAATCAGTCCACCCGGCCTTATCGCCTGCTCACCTCACGACATCACACAACCACACCATGGTAAAACGAATCCTTCCGGGTCACCTACCATATGTTCGGATCGTTCCTTGGCCTCCGCTCTTGTTGGACGACTGGCAGCCATGCGACCTGCAAAGGTCCGGTTTCGTCTCGGAAGGTCCTGCCATCCCGCGTCGCCAATGGTTGAAAGGTCTCGAGGTGCGGTTGCGTCATATACACAGTCGACCGGTGGCTTGTTGTCGTGAAAGAGCAAATATAAGAGCCTGGTGTCGCTTTTCACCTGCCATCCTAGTGCACCTTACAAGCTTGCTTACAGCCTCGAAGAACGTCAAAATACCAACCTTGCTTTTTAAAGTCTTGCAAAAAGCTCAGCGAATCACAATGTCTACCCAACCAATCCACTCAACTGGCCGCGGGGGTGAGTTGATGCCCAGCTCGAGGCAGTTTCGCGCGCAAGAGTATTCGCTAACAAATCCCAGGCGCTGGTAACATTGGTCCTGACGGCAACGTTTATACTGATGGAGGCATCGTCCGCGAAGGCGTACAGGGAGAATCCGCCGATGGCGACTTCTCCACTGGTCGTGGTGGAGCTGGCAACATCGCGAAGAGTCCTCGTCTCGGACCAACGACTGAGCGCACCGGACGTCGCTCTCAGGACTTTGTTCCCGAGATCAGCGCTCGCGAAGGCCAGGACGAATTCCACACCGGGGTAAGCTTGACTGTTTGCTTAGAGGAAGCGCGCATAGCTAACGATGCGTAGCGTGGAGGTGCCGGCAACGTCTACAAGGAGAAGCACGGCGGCCACAGCCACAGCCAGTCCCCCGAGCGCAAGGGCCTCGGCGGCAAGATCAAGCAAGCGCTCCACCTTGAGAAGGACAAGAAGCATGAGCCTTCTCCTCTTGCGAACGAAGCGACCCCGACCAGCAACTAGATATGATACCCCTGGAGAGCGACAGAAGGATGGGTAATGGTAGAAGGCCATGGACGTCGATGATACCTCTGGCCGCAGTCTCCTTGCGATACGGCCTATTTTCCTAGATTATATATGAGAAGAAATTTGAATCACTCTTTCGACGACGCGGCCTGTCTTGTCCTGATTTTTGTGCCGTGCCTGACTAGAGTGAAGGATGGCGGGGTCGTTGAAGCCCGAGCCACATAAGGTGGGGTGAAGCATGCGCGACTTCCGTCATTTGGCTTGTGAAATTCTGCGAAACCTCACCAAGCTCCACCTTTGCAACATTTCGCCGCAATGGGATCCAACGCGCAAGATGTAGAGGCGCTCGTGCACTCTGATGACCCAAACCACCCAGCAAACCACATTTGCACGCTTTGCGCCAAATTCTACACCCTAGGCTGGGTACGATCAACACTCTCCCGGGATTGAGGCGCAGTAAGACGTGAAAGATTGACTGACATATCAAGTGGTCAGGTCACAGGCACGGGGGGAGGAACAAGCATTCGCCATGAAGACAAAATCTACATTGCGCCCAGCGGCGTGCAGAAAGAGCTCATGAAGCCGACGGATATGTTTGTGATGGACTTCAACAGCAAGGAGTATCTTCGGAGGCCTCAAGTACGCCAGCCAGCCATTCGCTCACCCCGAGGCGCGCGTGCTAAGCCGGACATAGGTTCTCAAGCCCTCCGCATGCACGCCCCTCTTCATGGCTGCCTTCGAACGCGGCGCCGGCTGCTGCATCCACACGCACTCGCAGTGGGCCGTCCTCGTCACTCTCCTAATCGAACGCGACTTCGGACGCGACGCGTGTTTCGAAATCGAGGAGATTGAACAAATCAAAGGCATCCCGAAGGGCCGAGGCAAGCAGGGCAACCTAGGCTACTTTGATCGCCTACGGATACCGATCATCGAGAACACAGCGCATGAGGAGGACCTGAGAGATAGCTTGGAAGAGGCTATGGAAAAATTCCCAGATAGTTATGCCATTCTGGTAAGAAGGCATGGAATGTGAGTACAGAAGGAACAGGTCGAGGAAATGGACACTGACGGAGGAGCAGATACGTGTGGGGCGACAACGTGCACAAGGCAAAGACGCAGTGCGAGAGCATCGATTACATTTTGCAGCTTGCTGTGGAGATGAAGAAGCTAGGATTGCCATGGACGAAGTCATAGTGCGGGTAGTGTCGGCTGGAACCATCACGACAACCCAATATTTCGACGCGAGGGTTATATATGCCCACGGAACCGTAAAGTCAGGTACTGTTAGCGTATGACTCAACCCTGTCCAGCTTACAGCTCTGTCGGGCTACTGCTGTGATCGAAACCAGCGTAGCACGTGCCATTATGGCAACATTCCATTTGGGGACATGCTTCAACCCTGGCCTCGCTCTATCGAAGAACTAGCTTCGGCATCACAAGACCGTCCTGGGACGACTCAGTTGTGTGCAAGCCAATCGCGAACTGCATGTCTGATGTGCTTACTAAGTTTACAAGAATAGTGAACATTACTAACTTCGCCGCTCTACAACGTATGGGGCAGCAGATCGATGTCGCACCACGCTGGACGTAGCCTCATCTGCCCTAGCATATGAATCGCACTCGGAGTTCCGAATCCTGCTAACAGACATCGACAATGGTGGATCGTTAGTCTTGCTTCGTTGCTCATGCGATCCGCATCGATATACTGTATTAGAAAAACCTGGATCTACTGATTGAGAGCGCTGTTCCGTAAGCATTCTCCATATGTCTACACAAGTCGGTGAGCTCGTATGTCTCAGGCGTATGCATAGGGCGATGCATACAACGTCAGCACTCATCTTACATCGAAGTTTTCTCCCTTCTTAAAGGCGAGTACGCACGTTAGACTATCGGTCCAAGCATCTGGCTGGTCTCAAAATGGCTCCAACATTATCTCCCCAAGCCACAGCCTCCCTACGCACCCACATCAACGCTTGCACCTCCACCAACGCTTCCACACCAACCTCCGTCCTCCCTGGCGCCCTCGTCCACATCACCTCCACTCACAACACCACCCTCTTCTCTTACGGCTCCGTGATCCAATCCCTCAGTAAACTCGTCGGCAGCATCGCTTACCTCCGCCTCGTCGACCACGGCCTCGCCACCCTCGACGACCCCACCCTCATCGTCACACACCTCCCCGAACTCTCCGCCAAACAGGTCCTAACCGGCTACACCACCGACGCCAACGGGACCAAGCACTGGACCTTTGAAGACCGAGTGGGCGATATAACGCCGCGCATGCTGCTGAACCACACCTACGGTGGAGGCCACACGTACTTTAATAACCTCTTGTACGAGTATTTCCAGTCCAAGGGAATCTGGAACGAAACCAACGAAGGAGTGGACACATATGGAACCTTACTCACATCTCCCCTCCTCTTCCAGCCAGGCACCAAGACGAATTACGGCCAGGGACTGGACTGGATCGCCGTGCTGATCGAGCGGCTCACACAGCAGCGTCTAGCCGCGTACCTCGAGGAGCAGATCTTCGCGCCGCTCGGCATGCGCGAGACGGGCTTCGAGCCTGGTTTCGGCGGCGACGTGCTTGAGCAGCCTGGGAACGGGGGCAAGTTTTGGCCCCGAGTTTTGCGCTCCGAGGAGGGGTTTGTGGCGCTGGAGCCGGGCGAGCCGGCGAGGAAGAAGGTACGAGACGACGCGTTCCCGGGCGGGGATTATCACACGGGGCGGCTTGGGACGGGGCTCGTGTCCAGTGCGGCGGATTACACGCGGCTGCTTTCGATACTGCTGGAGGAGAATGGTGGCGTGGATTCAGTGACGGGATATCGTGTGCTGAGCCCGGCTGCGGTGGCGGAACTTGCCAAAGCGCAACTCCCGGCTGGGATTCGATGCGATTCGCGCAATGTGCCGGCGTCGGGCGCTTCGCCTATCATTCTCCCTGCATTCCTGGAGGCGCCGCATATGGATCCGCATGGGAGTTTTGGCTTGGGATGCGGTGTGCAGGGCGCGAATCGAGTGCTGGAAGATGGATCCAGGGGAAGGAGTAAGGGGAGTGTGTATTGGTACGGTGCGGCTAATACGGAGTATTGGGTGGATATAGAGAAACGGATTGTGGTGTATGTTAATGGAAACTACTATCCGTGGAACGATCAGGCCTGGACGAAATTTGTGGCTGATGTGGAGAGGATTCTGTATGAGGGGTTGCAAGAGTGAGCAGAGTTCGGAGGGGCCGGAGGAACCGGGACTGATTCAAGCATGGTTATATAGTGTTGAATCTGAATCTTGACTAGAACCGAGGTTCCTTGAAGCGGCTTGTACATGATGGAAACAAAACAAAAGGAGAAGTTGAAACGCCATGAATGCGCACTTATGCCACCATGAAAACCCGATATGTTACAGCCTCCATGCTTCCGTCCCACGTAGTGGCTGTCGTAGAAATACACACATTGAATGAACATCGGGGAATGATTCAAGGCCCCGTGGACACCTATTCGCCATTCCTTCTCCTTATGCAAGCATGGTACTCAAGAAGCAGCCTTGACTTCGAGGGCACCGTTAGCACTCTCCTTCGCCAGATGCGCGTCGCTCTCACCCTTCACAGTCGGCGCGCTCGATCCCTCTTCCCCCAAGACTGAGGGTCGCCACTTCCTCAGCAGTTTTCCCGCGCCAGGCCTTGCACGTTCGTTCTCCTGCCACATCTCTGCGAGTATGTCTACGACAATTGTCCTAACTGGTGGTCGAAACATGTACAGATATTGGAGAGCACTACACGCCAGGTCAATACGTTCAGGGTCCTTAGCCATCGTCTTCAGCCTGGTGAGAATCTCGTGATCGAGTGCTGGGATCTCTGACAAAAACCGGAGTAGAATCTTGTCGGTGTTCTCAACGAACCCAAGAATACCGTCAAACATACGAAGCGCACAACGCTTGTAGTTGCCTTGACGCTCATCGATATCCGGTGATGTGTGGCCGTTGGTGCCGTTCTTTACCGACTTCTTGGATGACTGGGCCAGTACTTGATCATTGTACCACTCCTCGTTGAGCCATGAGATCGCGACGTCGATACGCTTCTTCCAGTCGTGGATGATGTAATTGTAGATTCCGTCTCTGACCGATTCACTGATCAATAGACTGCCCTTGGTACTCTTCACAGCAAACTCGTCTTTGATATTCTCATCGGGATCATCCAGGCCAGCGTTGGCACGGGTGGCTAGCCGCGAGAGGATGGTTACCCACGCGTCTCGACCATAGTCCGTTGCGGCGAGACGGTTGAAGCCGGCTTTGGTGGTCTTGCTTCTCTGATTTTCATCGACGCTCGACAGCATTCCAAATGCTCGATATACTGTCTGGTCACCATACTTCTGGACCTCCTGTTGCGACAGCGGAGGCGCTTCGGGAAGCTTGTACGGCGCGAGAGGGGCCGATGGTCCTGACTGGGGAGCCAGGTCGGTTGGCGGGAGTCCATCGAGCCGGTTGATAACCTGCTCGGCATCCTCTGGTTCGAAATCTGGCTCGTACTCTTCCTCATCTTCCGCCGCCGGACCTGTTCCTGGCTGAGCCTGGGGCTGGCGGACAGTCGCTTGACTGAGGCTGAGATAGCGCGACCGCACGATCTAGGTATACACGTTAGCCGGTAAGTCTTCGTATTCATGGTCCCATGCCGGCACGTCCCCTGGCATAGTGACCAATGGCTTAGATTGCAAATGATAGTACAGCAGCATCATAGACTCGTTCACGTACATTAATAGCGTGGTCGAGCTTCTGCGCATCTACAGACTGCAGAACTGGCACGACTATCCTGAGCAATTGCTCTGGGTCTTTGAAGGCTTGTACGTCGAAATTAACGGTACTGCCTTCGGGGTTCAATGTATAAAGTTGGCGCCAGCTGATTGGACCCGGCGGGAGTGGTTGCACGGAAGGCGCACGGACAGGGGCCTCTACAGCAACTCTCTGCCTCTTAGCGTGATCAAGGCCATCGGTGGGCTCGCTGGGTGCTGGGCGCTTGCGGTTAGACTCGTCGAAGATCTCAACGCGTGTACGATGCATGCGCTCTATGTACTGTTGTATCCGTCCGTTGATTTGATTTTCGGGATTTCTAGACATGTCAGGGCAAAATTGGGCAACGGGGCGTGTCAAAAGCGCATACCTCTTCATGATGTTCATGAGCAACGCTCGTGTTGTGCGTTCGATTGACTTCAGGATGACCTTGTTCTTAGGTGTCATGGGAGAGTTCGCCAGTTTTAGAGGATTGAAGTTGAGCACGCTATTCAGAATTTTGTTTGCGGCTATGGGTCGTCGGTGCATCAGGACGCCCAAGCTGTTGAGCGTTGCCGTCACAAGCAGTCCGTCACTGTGTTCAGTCAGATCTGGCAACATGCCTCTTGAAGGTCGCTCTGACCTGTGATCCCCATGTATGATGTCCAGCAACCGGTCGAGCAGACCGTGCCCCTCTGCCTCGAGGCTTGCATATGGTATGATTGGATGATCGCGGGGTACGAGGGCGAGGGAGATGTCGTTGTGATCAGGTCTCTGCGGAGCATAAGCACATTGCAAGAGCACGTTGGTTGGGGCGATACGTACCCGCGGGTCGACTATGCCTGGCGTCTGCACCAAGACGGCCTGCTGGAGGAACTTGACGCAGCATATCCGTACACCTGGTGCAGCCGTGTCCATGCGGCGCAAGATGTTCGTTTTGATAGACGACATGAGCTCCCAGTCGTGGGCATCGTTGGGGTGTGAGACACTGGGGCACAATCATGAGAGCGGGTTCATCATAGCTGCAAGCAGTTGATCGCGGTAATCCAAGGGGAACGACATTGCGGACCACACTTATCATGGAGGGAGTCTATCTGAGGCGCGGGGGATAGGATAGCACTTACGTGTGTCTGTATACAAGCGGATACACGCTCGCGGCGGCTTGCACGACGCTTTTGGTGACGCTCTTGTCGTCGACATGCTCGAGATAGTCCTTCAGCGTGGGCAATACCGACGTCGCGCAGTTCTCCTTCGCGTCTGAGGGCCACGTGGGTGAGCCAAATGCCTCAGCCAGAAAGTCTGCGCCCCATCGCTGGATGTCAAGGCTTTGGTTGTCTGCACTGTATCCGATGATGGGCAGCACGCCCGGTATGATGGTAGGATAGTATCTACCGTCGCCTAGAGCGAGCGACCGGGCTGACTCCAACTGCTGTATCGTTTGCGCACTCATGGCGGTGGTGGAGCGCTGAAGTCACGCAGCGGAGCTTTGTCTCTTTGAACGGGGCGGAAGGTGGTGACGCTTGTTCACGCGCGCGAAACAGTCAAACCAAGGGCGCGACAAAGCACAGATGATGGCGCAGCACTCTCTCCCATCCCCAGCGATGCTAACAACTAATTAGGCGAAGGAGTGTGGAGAAGAAAACGAACGCGCCAGGTGGTGTCGATCGGCAGTGGCTGCTCGTGAGGTCAGTGAGGGAAGCTGCAGGTGAAGGTGCCGCTGCGGACGCTAGCCCTGCTTAGTCATGCAGGAAGTGGAAAGTGGAAGCACCACTGCTGCGAGATGGGCCGTTCTTCCCCACAGGACTGTGAGAGCCTCAGCACGCCGCCATGGGATAGTGAGTATGCTCGATTGTACGGGTGGACGTGTAGTTGACAACAGTACCAGCAAACCCTTCCGATCGACCTATTACGACGACCGCATGCGCGCCTCGCCGGCGCTGCTGCGAACTCGTGCGCCGTATTTGGTCAAGAACACCATCACCGGCATCGCGATTTGTTCACTTGTCATTGGCATCTGTGCGCTTCCCTTCACCCCTCGTAGACTACCGTCTGACTCTTGACAGACACATACACGATCAATGCCATCTCTCAGGACGAATTCGACGATGTCATCGTTCCCGACGAGCCTTTGAGGCGGCCTGCGCAGTCGCAGCCGCAGCAGTTATCTGGCGGAACAACCATGGCTGTTCAACAGGCAGTTGATGCACGGAAATAGTGGTTGTCTGTCGAAATGTATATTGGTGTATGATATAACGTACGCATTGGGTCGGCGCAACGGAATCTCAGGACAATATCATCTTTTCTCGTGCCGACAGCGACCCGACATACCCTCGTACGGAGTCATGCGATGATACATAAGGTAACCACCTGCACGAGCTGCTTTCACTGCTGTTGGAAGGTTTGTTTCGGTACCATGGATCAGTGCTTCGGCCCCGGGGCTTTCATTCAGCCCGTTCGGCCTTCGTCTCGTTACCACGTTTCTCGTGATCTAGTCGGATATTGCTAGAAACCATAGCACCTTATGGGATGCGCGCTGTTCGACCATGGGAAGTGGAAGTGAACAGGGACGCCTTATTAGTAAGAGACAGACGGCGTTGGGAGATGTACTTGACCATACACCCAGTAGACTCTAAAAGTTTTTCCTACCTGGTGGTTTTTATAGTCCAATGAGAGGGCTCACCTCACTAAGATATAGTGTTTGCCATTAACAGTCAATTACAAGGTGAACTTACAGACAACTTGATAGTACGGGTAGCGAAGCAATATTGTCACGTCTCTGTTGGATTCGATGAACCTATGTCATATGACTCTGCATGAATTAAGATTCCCGCAAAGTTCATGGGCAAGGCCGCCCTCATAGTGTGTTAGGTCCTAACTGCATCTGGTGTGACTGGCCGATGTGGCAGTTGCGAAGATCAGCAGCTCTGATTGGCCTGGTGATGGGATGACATGTCGGAGTACTTTCCGATCGTTCATGGCTATCTGCATCGCCATCATTCAAACACCACGTTTCTTGCTTCTCACATGTCAACAGCGGCATGGATTGTCGTTGAGATGCACAAGTGTCTTGATCGATCTTGATTGGCTGCCAGGGCTATCTTCCTCCCGCGGACCTCGATCCCTGACGTAATGCGCATCTCGCAACCAAGCAGGCGCGTTGATCGCATCAGCCACACGCGCCGGAATTGCGATGCGCCTGGGTGCCATGTTCCTTCAGGGATATCCTTGTGTCCATCCTCTTTCACTCCAACACCGGTTCGGTACGAGAAGACTGTCTTTACAAGTTGCATAACTTTCTCCACACGACCTCCACTTTATGGCTCTTCTCCAGTACGCTCCACAGCACCGTCCTTACACTAGATCGTCGATACGATGAGCACAACTACCGCCACCACAATAAAGCATAAGAACGAGTACGCTTGCCATGAGGAACCGCAATCACAGGTAGAAGCCGCGATCGAATTTGCGCAGCAAGCTGAGCGACTTGGCCAATATGCACCACACCAGGAGAGCGACGCGACTGGGTCGACCCAAGCAATAGAAGCAAAGTTCATCACCGCGCAAGATCCCGTGATTTTGACAGCCGATGGCGGCAGGCTACCTGCAGTACCAATCGAAGAAGCGACAAGACTGAATCGGCTCAGAAACGTTATTGAGAGCCACAATGCATTTCCTGACGCCCCTGTAGAGCCTAAGACACGAATAGCAAAAGATGGGACTGTACACGGACTGCTGACTGAGGAAGAGGAAAAGGAGGGAGAGGGAAAGTCCGACGCGCCACTTGGAGACACGAAAGCACCTTGGAAGACAAGTCCTCTATTCCCACCACTGCCCATGTATGGTCCACCGACAGTGTTGAGGAAATTGCAGTGTTGGATTTTCCGGCTGTCTTCCGCGATCTTCTCCTTCCTGTTTCTCCTTGTCATTATTCTTGGGGCTGCGTTCACATCTTTGCCAGGTATGGCATCACACCTCTGGTTGCGACTCACGTTGCGCAATCCAGCAAAGCGGCGGCCATTCTACGAAGAGGAGGATCGGCGGAGGAGGGCAAGAAGGGTAGAAGAGAAGGCTTGGTTAAAGCAGCAAGGAATTCGGCCAAAGAAGGAGGCGGATCATGTGGAGAAGGAAGACAAGGAAGCCGAATTCGTACCGCTGGAAGGCGGACCAGACCCGTTAAAATGCGACGTACGCCTATATGCGCGCCGTGTTGGACTCGATTGTGAGATTTTTGACGTCCAAACCGAAGATGGCTTCATCATCGAACTCTGGCATTTGTATAATCCGCGTGAGTACAAGCGCACAGAGCAGTCGCAACGAACGCCACACTCACCCGAGGTTTTCCCCGACAACGGCACATCGCAGGGCGTCTGTGGCTCACAATACCCTGATGGTGACAAGAAGTATCCTGTGCTTATGATACACGGCCTGCTACAATCAGCAGGTGCATACTGCACGAACGACGATGACAGTCTTGCCTTCTTCCTGGCAAAGAGCGGGTACGATGTGTGGCTAGGCAACAACCGATGTGGTTTCAAGCCGCGACATGTCATGCTCAAGTACGACGACCCGAGAATGTGGGCCTGGAACATCCGACAGATGGGTGTCATGGATCTTCCGGCACTGATCTCGCGAGTCCTGTCAGAAACAGGTTTCGAGAAGCTCGGTCTCATCGCACACAGTCAAGGGACAACTCAATCGCTTGTTGCTCTTGCAAAAGAGCAGAGACCAGAGATTGGCGAGAAGGTCTCAGTCTTCTGTGCACTTGCTCCAGCAGCCTACGCGGGCCCACTTATTGGCAAAGCCCAATTCAAGTTCATGAGCGTCATCAATCCGCTCATGTTTCGACTGGTCTTCGGCATCCACGCTTTCATCCCCTTCATGATGACGATGCACTCTCTCCTCCCTGGCAAACTATACGGCGATATGGGCTACCGCGTCTTCGCATTTCTGTTCAACTGGACGGATGATCGATGGGAGCGAGCCTTGAGAGATCGCATGTTCCAGTTTGCACCAGTATATGTCAGTGCCGAGAGTATGAGGTGGTGGCTCGGACGTGAGTGTTTCGCAAAGCAAAAGTGCATTTTGGCGACCCGCGAAGAGAAAACCATGGAGGATAAGGAGGACGAAGAGGAGGATCACCACGCGACTCACGCCATGTCTTCGGGCGACAACTCCGATGACGACTCAGGCGAGAACACAGACGATTCCCAACCTGGAAGTAATGCATTGAATAGAAGCAAGCACGGCTTACAAAGGCGAAACAGCAGCAACGCTCGCTTCGCATGGTATGGCCCAGACACGCCACCCTTCGCTCTCTGGGTATGCGGTGCGGACGATCTTGTCGACGGGCGTCGCCTACTCCGCCGCTTCGAGCGCGGACGCGAGCCTTTTGTAGACGTCGTACATTCCAAGATCATCGAAGGCTACGAGCATCTCGACGTCATCTGGGCAATGGACGCAATCGAGAAGGTTGGCAAAGAGGTCAGAGAAGTACTTTGGAAGACCGCACCTGAAGCAGCGAGGAAAGTCTGCCGTACGCCCAAGGCCTGCGAAGATATCACAGAATTCTATCATCGTAGAGGTGAGGAAAGGGAGAACGCTACCAGGGAAGTCGACGTTACTGCTGGCGAGTGGAGCGCGAGAGGCGCCGAGCAAGTTGGTGGTGGTAGTGGAGAGGGGAATAGAGACCTGGATGCTGAAATTAGGGAGACGGAGCAGAAGGTGCTTTCGGAAGAGTGAAGAGGTACAGGAGGCATGAGAGGTTGATTTACGGCTTGTATATATGCATCGATCTAATGGTTTCTTTCAGCATACACAATATACCCTTTCTTAGCAGGTAGTAGAATAGACAGCGAATACACTAGACGCTTAGACTTGCATTTTAAAGTCAACTATTCTGACAATTGTATGCAATGGGAACAAGTTATCGTCATCGTTTGTGTAGGGCACTGTCACGCTGGCTGAGTCGACTCGGTCGGCCAATCAGGGCGCCTATATGGAGCGGCTCCGCATGTGAAGATGGCCACGGGCAAGAACCTACAGCAAAGGTGCCAATGCTGGAGGTCGAAGCACGTAGGTGATACTATCGGCTGACTTTCCTCCACTATCCATGGTACGGAGTTCCTGAAGGACGAGCGTTCTCGGCATACCGACGCGGGTCCTGCCGAGGTACAACTTCCTGGTCTGAGCTGCATGCAACCGCGCGAGCAGAGTTCCAACACTCACACTTCAACCATTGAAGCTCTACACGCGCAACTTTCAAGATGGACGCTCCGAATGGGGTCCCACATCCGCGCAAGAGGCGGCGGAGAAGGCGTCTCGACCGACCAGCCATCTCGGCGCGTCTGCTGCTCGACGACCGCATGAAGGGTGAAGTGGGAGTCTTGTCCGAGGACCTCTTCACCGACCTGTTTCCTGGCTTCAAGTCCTCGGGTGCGTAATGCAACTTCCGAGAAGCGCGATTCTTACTAACCTCGGTAGACATCAACGGCGACTCTTCTACAGAAGCTCGTGTGCATCACGTCGCGATTACCCCGTGGCTGCCGAGCTCCATCGTCGCTTCCCAAAGCATACCCTGGACCATACTGCCAGTCCGCCTTGCCGAGAAAGACGAGTCTTCCACAGCGCGACCACACTCGTCTCTCCAGATCCCCGCTTCGTCGCTTGCCCTACAGTCCTTTTCCCAAGTCCTCCACACGCTTGCGCCAAACCGCACGCAGCGCAGAGACGCGCCCATAGAGGTGCGCATACACGATGTCGTCCCCATCGGGCTAGATACGGTATACGTCAATCTCGACACGGAAGCACTACGAAAGCTAGATGAGGTGCACGCCAAGTTTGGCGGTGGTTTCTCAGATAGGTCGAACGGCTCGCTGAGAGGACCGAAGAATCGCTATCTCGAAGTGAACGGGGCGAGAGGAAAGACAGCAGCGGTCAACGCAGCAGCTCAAGAGCAAGTCTGGAGAAACGCTGTGCGAGACGCCTTACAGTCGCCCACCGTGCTACACACCGGCGACCTGCTTCCTCTGCCGCTGCCAGCGCACCCAATCACCCATGTCCCTCCGCCGCCCGCAAAGATCACTGCCTGCGAACCCGTGTCGCAAGGTCTTTTGCTACCGAGCACGAGGATAGTCGTGCTTCAGTCGCACCGTACCTCCAAGTCAGCCGTCGTCCTGCCACCGCCGAGACCCACGCCAGTCACTAACGGCTTTGGAGACGACGACGAGGCCGACGACACCTCGAACGAGACTTTCTACTCCGCCGCAGAGGATCGCACCGAGTCACGGACCACCTCCCCGCCAGATGAAGACTCCGCGGATAATCTGGACTCGGAGCTGTCAGGGACGGATGGCGGCGATCTGTCTGATGAGGAAGACATCATCTCACTGAGTGCGCCTTTACTTCCACCGCAGTCATCCGGCGTGCTCTCATCCTTTACTTCCGCAACCCCACGACCGGGCAACTACCGGACGAACGGTATTGCGACGCCAGGCTCGGTTTATTCTAGCTTCACCGCCACAACTGCCCGCGGGCCTACGTCAAATAAAAGCAAGGTATTCAAGGCACAGGGTCTACTCCAAAGCATTCCAGATGAGCTGGTATACCCCAAACCTGGCGGCGAAGATGATGAGGAAGCTCGTGTCTTCGTCGACACCAACACCCTGGTCAAGGTCGGGTGCTTCTCTGGCGATTGGGTCAAGATTGAGGCCACTGAGGAGCCCTCATCACACCCGCTGTGGGGACTTGGAGCATTTGGAGGCGTGGTAGATGATGAAGAAAGCTCAAATTGGCGCCCGGCGCGTGTGTTTGGCTTGCCAGAGAACATGTCTAAAAAGATTGCGCGCTATGCAGTTCACAAGACCGCAGATCGCGAAAGAAGGTCGAGCGTATCAACAATGGGGCCGGTCAGCACATCATTACAAGCCTATCTATCGCCCATTCTATTAGCGAACCTTGGAAGTCCATCCCACCTTCGCATCGCACCGCTTGCTCCTCAGCAATCATCACACCTGCCGCGGAGTAGCGCCATTCAGAAGCCTCGCCTCACCAGCTCCTCTACGCCACCATCTGCGAAAGAAGTCACCCTGCTCAAGCTTTCCACTCCACTCTCATCCGATCGACTACTACAACCTAGCTTATTCGCTGCGCTCAAAGAGCATTTCGAACAGAAGCGACGCGTTGTCAAAAGTGGAGATTTAATTGGCGTTTCCATTGACGAGTCCCTCGGTCGCGCCGTGTTTCAGACCGCAGCAGACGAGGAGGGTGGCAGCGATGAACTACTATCTAGGTCGCGGAAGACTAGCGAAGACGGTGCGAGCCCTAATAGTCGAAGTCCAAAAATGGTGGCTTGGTTCAAGATTGGCAACGTCTCCGGCTCATCCCCTGCCCCGCGTGATGGCGCAGAAGGAGACCTTTGGGGCGGCGCCGTGACGGTAGATGCTGCCAGTACGAAGATGGAGATGAATGGCAGCGAACAGGGGAAAATGCCTGCTCCGATCAACAATGCATGGCAATATTACCTTGGTGCCAAACGAACGCCGGTCGCAAGCTCACAGAAGACGATGGTACTAGACGAGCTTCCGAAGCCTTATGTATCATCTCTCCGGAGGCGGCTGCGAGAGCTGATTTCTGTCGCCACCAGCCCGAGAGCTATTCATCTAGGGTTACCACCAGTCGCAGTCTTGATTACTTCTACACAGCGCGGCATCGGCAAGGGTACTGTTGCGACCAAGGCTTGCGAAGACCTAGGGCTTCATACGTTCTCGATAGATGCGTTCGACATTGTCACTGAAGGAGGTGCGGGAGGTGGCGATGTTAAAACGGAAGGCTTCCTCAAAGCGAGAGCCGAGCGTGCGTTTACTTGCGGCGCAGAGTTCACTGCTTTGCTCGTCAAGCACATTGATGCGCTAAACGCCGATCGGATGAACACTGCACTGAAGGAAATCTTGGCGGACAGTCGCGTGTTGGTCGCAACGACAACAGAAATCGACAAGGTCCCTGAAGGCATTCGAGGCCTGTTTACCCACGAGATTGAGATGACAGCACCAGACGAGGGCGAAAGAGAGGGCATCCTCAGGAGCATCATCGAAGATGCGGGCATTAGACTGTCGCCGGAGGTTGATCTGGGCAACGTGGCCGTCAAAACGGCAGCGCTCGTTGCTGGTGACCTGGTTGATGTAGTTGACAGGGCCCTTGTCGCAAAGCGTAATCGTATCGAGGAACTCGCTGCTTTAGCATCGAAGGCGAATTCCTCGTCAGAGACGATCACGACCCGCGATATCGAACTGGCTGGAGGCCATTTCAGCAACAGTCTAACAAAAGCTGATCTTGATGGCGCGGTGGATGCAGCACGCAAGAACTTCGCAGATTCCATCGGTGCACCTAAGATCCCTAACGTCGGATGGTCGGATGTCGGTGGACTCACACACGTCAAAGATGCAGTCATGGAAACCATTCAGCTACCACTTTCCCGTCCTGAGCTCTTTGCCAAGGGTATGAAGAAGCGCAGTGGTATCCTCTTCTATGGTCCTCCGGGAACAGGAAAGACATTGCTCGCCAAGGCTATCGCGACAGAATTCTCGCTCAACTTCTTTAGTGTCAAAGGGCCTGAACTGCTTAACATGTATATCGGCGAGTCTGAAGCCAACGTTCGGCGCGTGTTCCAGCGGGCTCGCGATGCGCGACCTTGTGTTGTGTTCTTCGACGAGCTAGACTCTGTTGCACCGAAGCGTGGCAATCAGGGTGACAGTGGTGGCGTTATGGATCGCATCGTCAGTCAATTGCTTGCTGAGCTTGATGGTATGAGCGATGGAGGCGAGGGTGTCTTCGTCATCGGTGCCACGAACAGACCAGATCTGCTCGATCAAGCGTTGCTGCGTCCTGGTCGTTTCGACAAAATGCTGTATCTGGGTGTCTCTGACACGCACGAGAAGCAGCAGACCATTTTGGAGGCTTTGACGAGAAAGTAAGTATCGACGATCAACAATGAGTGACAGCGAGCTGACTTGACCACCAGGTTCACACTCCATCCCTCCCTCTCCCTTCAACGGGTCTCCCAAGGCCTCCCCTTCACGTATACTGGCGCCGACATGTATGCTCTCTGCTCCGATGCGATGCTCAAGGCTGTCACCCGACAAGCACGCGCCGTCGACAAGAAAGTGCAAGAATACAACACCACGCACACGCCTACCATTTCTATCGCTTACTTCTTCGACCATCTCGCTACCGAGGAAGACACAGCCGTCATGGTCACCGAAGAAGACTTCATGGAAGCCCACAAGGAGCTTGTACCCAGTGTTAGTGCTGACGAACTGCGACATTACCAACGCGTCCGAAACACCTTTGAGGGCACGGGCAAGAAGGAGGAGGAGAAAGCAAAGCCTGCCAGTAACGGGCCGGTGCAGAGCGCAAGCTACAAAGGCAAAGGCAAGGCAAAAGCCCCTGTGCAGGATGACGAAGCCATGGTCATTAGAACCGAACGCATTGATCTCAATGGTTCGGCGGTCGGTGGGGGAAGTGGCAAGGGCAAGGGTAAAGCGCCGGTTGCCAACCATGGAAGCAAGAACAGTGTTGATATTGCCGAGGGAGGGTTTGGAGACGCAGCGCAGGACGATGACTTGTATTCCTGATCTTGTACCTTGAAAAACTGTTTCATGTTTATGCATTGCGTGGAAATGGATGGCGGGATTGAGCTGCATTGAATACATTGCATTTGCCAAAGAGTGTTATTGTCTCATTTCAGAGTGCGATTGAGCGGACCAAGCTCGCCCTGGTTCTTGGTCTTCCAACGACAAAGTCTCGGAGTTACTCCTCACCAACCTCCCTCTCCAAAGTGCACCTAAATTCAGCGGGAACGTTATCGTTCGAGAGACTCTGGCACATCAGAACTGCTCTTTCCTTGAAACGCGGAGCTCCCTCTCGCTCAGCATCTTAATCCTTAATGAAATCGTACTTCAATATCCCTTCCGACCGCGCGGCGTATACCCTCGCGATAGCCACTCTGCACAAGCTCCATCGAGGACCTGAGATAGGCGTACGGAAACATCGAAAGTGTGAATCGATCGAGACCCGTGAAAAGGCGCAGACCAGCGTCCTCAACCTTGTGCCCATCAAAGGGCGCAACGATGGACATCCTAGCCATCCTGACCGCCTCTTGCTGCTGGCTCGTGAGCTTGCGAGCCATGTGCGCCAACGACTTCCAGCTCGAGAAAAAGAACTCGGAACGCTGGAATGGGAGGAGGCTTGTCTCAGCGCGAATTTGGCGACAGACGGTGGTGATCTCGACGAGGTTGTGTACGTAGAAGGGCTGTCGGGCCCGGGTGCCGGAACGATAGACGGGCAGTGTTTTGAGCCCGTGGAGCACCTGGATGGTGAGACCGTTGAAGAGGAAGTCAAATATGAGGTTGCGGAGCTCCCTTGGCAGGCGGAGAAGGGGTGATCGATTCGCGTTGCGCGTAGTCCTGTGAGTTGTTGGCATGTGGCTCACAGTCGTGCACGTAATTATATTGTATGTTTTTGTGTTTTCCAGTTGAAGTGCGCGATATGCTCCGAGAGGTAACATAGAGAGGCCTTACAGAGCGTCTGCTTCCGGCTTTGAAAGTTTGTTCGGACTGCTGCGCTGCTGCAAGAGCTCAGTGGGATATACTGCCTGCATGATCTTGTTGAGGGTGTACGTAGTAGAGACGGCAGGAATCTAGCAGGTCTGAACAGGCCTGGGCGAGCATTTTAGCGGCTGCTCAAGTGAGTCATTTCGCCGCGGTTCGAGCAAACGACGAAATCATGGCAAGAGCGATGACATCACTTCAAGCCAGTGGAAGTCGCGAAGGTGAAGGCAGGGCTTAAACGCTCTCTTCAGCGCCAATCGATTCCAACACCACCGAATAGCTTGTCCTCACTGCGCTCGAATTGGTCTCAAGGCGTACAACGTTACACGCGACAGCACTCGAACAGCAGCTCGATACTTCCACTACCGTCGAGCAAACAAATAGCAATGCACAACATTACAAGGAACGGGTCTAGAGATGCAAAAGCAGGAGGTGGAGTGTCACGAATCGAAACGAATGCTATGTAAGTAAAGTGCGCTGCAACATCTCGTCGCGAAGCTGATGATGCAAAGCACCGCGCAACTATGTCGAGTCGCCATTTCTTCAGCTTCCAGGAGAAATACGCAATACAATATACGCTCACGTCATTGGCGGTCATCGGATTGATCTCGCGCGAGTGAGAAATATCAGCCATCTTTTGGCCGCAAAGGCGTGGGATGGGAACACTTTCAAAACAGTCAGCAGCCTTGTGGCACTCAGTCTTGTCTGCAGTCAAATCCGGGCAGAGTCTGCCTTGCTGTTGTTCAAATTGAACAAATTCAGCAGCTTGGAAAGACGGGACCACCCCGTGATCGGTGGATTCGTGACGCTGCTCAGTGATAGGCAGGCTCATGCTATTCGAAGACTCAAACTGGCGATTTGTCATGCACGGTGCTTTGTATACCTTACGATTCCCCTTGATCGCTTTCCCAGCCTGCGAAATATTGAGTTCCACTTCCTGAGCTCCGGATACGAATTCGGACCGCTCATCGAGCTTGTAAAAGCCATGATAAGGAAGCAGATCGGCACGGAGATAGAAGTTCTGTTCACGCCGTGAGAGAACTAGTTTGGGGGTGCAACTTTGCGAAAAGGTGGCATTGAGAAAGACCAAGGAACGGGCTGGATTTAAGGGAAGCGCAGAGGGTGGGCAAGAAGTGATGTAGCACAGAAGGCGATGTATTGACGGAGTCGTAGCGACTCCCAATGCACACTGCAGCAGATATGATAAATTTAATTGAGTAACCAGACTTATACACCAGGATCTAGTACAGGTGACATGATTCTCATACGATTTTATGTCCATCTTCGGTGTCTTTGCTTCGTCTTCCTTCGCTGCTCTCATCACTGTCCGTGTCGCTCAGCAAGCCATTCCAGGCCTCATCATCCACACTATCAACATCATCTTGCCTTCCAGCGTCTTTATCAACCTTGACGTTGACGAACAGCACCCACAGACCCAGGTCATAAATGATTCTGCAGATTCCAGTTGCAAGGAATGCAATCCAGAATGTGCCATTACCCGACAGCAAGCCGGTGATGGACGGCCCGACGCTCATTGCAAGTGTACGTAACATGCTTGTGATACCCATGACACCCGTCCGCTCTTCAGGTCGTACAACTGCAGCAATGAATGCAGTACGGGGAGCTTGATCCATACTATTCAATGCAGCGCGAAACAATAACAAGCCTACGGTCCAGCCCACGGTAGTTGGAAGGGGAATGAAGGCGCTGGCGATTGATGATGGCAGATGTGTGAAGACCATTGTGTTGATCAAGCCGATGTGCTTCGCAAGCGGACCAGCGAACACAGCACTGACGGCACACAGGAACTGTGACGCCGAGGTAATATCGCCGAGGGTGGACTTCGACAGATGAAACTTCTGGTCTACATAGTAATTCATCAGCGAATAGGGAGTCATCCCGTCGGCCAGTGAGTCGATCGCTAGTAAGATCCAAAGCTTGTACATGATCGAGCGTGTGGACTTTGAGATTTGGCTGAAGTAGCTCTGCTTCTTCCGTGCATCGGTGGTAATCGTCTGTCTCCTTGCGCGGCGCTGCTCCACCTCGTCGAAGCCATCAGTCGTGCTTGGTGTCATGGCCTCTAAAAGGACCTCCTCCTCTTCGCCGCTATCTCTTCCCCTTTCTCTCATCTCCGGCCGCTTCTCGCCTGCGGCTTCGCATCTCTTGCTCAAGCCAAGACAAAGAATGCTTCCAATTATTCCAAAAGCAGCATATGCCCAGAACAGTGCATGGAATGCCTTTGTTGAGTTGCCGCCACTGCTCTTCTCGAGCGCTTGAACCGTCCTTCCTGCCACTTCTGCCCCGACAGCGCCGGCCATGGTCGTCGCGGTGACATACCATGCCAAAACATCACTTCTTGTCTTCTCATCGGTCAAGCCACTCAAGATGCTTTCTTCAACAGCTCGGAAGGGCCCGCAATCAGCACCAGTCACACTGATGATGCCAAAGACTGCTGCAACGAGCAGAATCCAGAAGCTTTCAGATAAAGCGAAGACTACTCCAGACCCGGCCATCATGATGCTGCCCATAAACAAAATCTTTCTCCTTCCAAGTTTGTCCGCCACAAGTGTGAGCATGAGCGATAGCAGCACATCTCCAAGAAGGGTTAGCGTCATGAATACTCCGATGCGCGAATCCGGGAACTTGAGCGAGGCGAAGAACAGCGCAAGAATCAGACTCGGAATGCCGGCCGTGAACATGCGCAGAGAGCGCAGCATGATGATGATGTATGCATCTCTTCCAACTGAGTTCAGCGAAGTGATTCCAAGAAAGTCCGAAACTCGCGATAACGCAGTTCGTGGCATGCTGGCGATGAACGGTCCTTCGGAGAGCTCGGATATGTAATAGAACGTGTGCAATATACCCACCCTAGCCAAAAGGCAGTATCGTATACACGGCGATGTAGATGAAATAGAAAGACGAAGCAGAAATCGAACCGGAGGTCCCGCTCGGGAGGTTTAAGGTCACCGGTAGCCCTGCATCATTAGCTTAGGCCCGCTGCGCGCTTCGGGTTTAAGCTTCCTGTGCTGCAACGTCTGTGACTCGTACATGACCAGCGCTTGGATTGCACCTGGTGTATACTTCAAGGGCTGCGAGTTGGCGTCTGCTCCGATGTTACGTTTAGTTGCGCGGCCGACAGCACAACCCCGCAACCTCGCAGGGACATTACGTCATCTTTGAGGATGACTACCATATGCATATGTATGCTAGCACGTCCACATCGCTACATGACTATTCCTGACGAGCTCGTCTGAGTTCGAGTGAACAGGCGGTATGGCGTATTTCGATCCTAGACTCTAAAGCCTCTTTTTTGATCTCGTACACGGGCACGCGACTCTTGCTAGGCAAAACGTGAAAAATAGCTCACGTAGAGAATAATCTTTAAGGATGTTAGCAAATGTAATGTGCATAGTGTAACAAAGATGTAAGTGCTGGGATTATAAATACAAAGTTTAAACTAATTTACTATTACTAAGGTTTTTATACATTCAAGACGAACCCACCTTCACCTTTACTACTTACTGCAATCTTCACTCTCACTTGTGGACATACTAGCTATGAGCTTAGAATTTCTTCTTAAGAAAACCAGCCCGAATCTACATCCTCTCTACTATCAGAGGCCTGCTAATACGCATAGCACTTAACACCTAACACCTATTGCCACTATGGCTGAGAACATGTTAAAACATCATAGCAGACTTGATGCAACTACCACCTCTCCGGAGCCATGTTCGCTGTCATTCCCGTTCGAAAGTCTCCCGCCTGAGCTCAAACAAGCCATATACCACTTTGCCGCGACCGACGACCTTAGGGAGCGCGATATCTTCGTGAAACATACTCTCAACACTTACGCGGAAACTTATAATGGAGCTCTTGGTATCCTTGAGTCACAGGGCCTACTCGTCCTCCAGAAAATGCGCATGGTCTCTAAACATACCTTCACAGAGGCAGCCGACTTCCTCGCCAGTCCGCTCTTTCGATGGGTTCTGATCAGCGATATGCAATCCCACAAGTTTTTGCTCCGCAAGTTCCGCAAAACTGTCCCTGCGCAGATTAGAGAGCGAATCGCCTACGTGTATCTCCAGCGCTTCACGGTCTTGAACCACACTCATCTACCCACATCAGACTTGGAGTTATGGCAGGCGCAAGATATTCGAAGCCAACCGAGCAGGAATTGGCCGATCTACGTTAGTCACATGAGCCAGTTCGCGAACTTCAGATGGGCAGTTATGAGAGACGTCGGGATCGGCATCACGCTTTTGCCTCACGTATTTCCAGCACTTCGAAAATTTCATGTCAGCCTTGATATAGTTGATTGCATGCCAATCTCTACGTCGCTTTCACGCTGTATCGAAGAGTTTTCGCAGAATTCGGTTGGCTTTTGGACAAAGACTTCGCCTATCCTTTCACAGCTCGACTGGCTACGATTCAACAGTAATATCGGCAGTATCGACATCTTGGTGGTTTGGGATGACTTCTGTCGTCAGCAACGACATATCTGCGAGGAACTTACCGAGGAAGTGATCAAGGACCTGCAGCAGACCTTCATTGCGGCCATGGGAAATCTCATCCCGGCAAAGAGCATCACAAGCCGTTGCTGAAGCCACATTTGTAGGTTAGAAACACACCGATGTCGCTGCACATGACACTAATGTGACACAGGCGCACAAAAAGACGGGCACTTTGTCCACGTCACCAAAAGTTGTATCTGAGCTTTGGACGGCGCTATCTCCTTGAGGCACAGCAGCGCGGCGTAAAAGGGATATGGTTGTGTCTCCATTTGGCACAGTGAGCAGACGCTTACGCCTCATTCAAGGCAGCCGGATACGCAATCTACACGCTCGAAAGTGGCAGCGTTTGATTCAGGCAAACTTTCTACCACATTGGCGGGAATGGTTCAGTGGAGGCTGTGCGCGAAAGCACGACACGGCTGCGAAGCTACATGATTATATTGGCGTTGGAGGTTCCTTACACATCCTTGAAAATGGAAGGCATGAAGTATACTTTCCAAAGCCTGTGTGACGACGTGCGAGTCCTCCTGTTTGATATCATTTGGACATGCTCGCACTTTCCGTCTGGTCGGTCAAGCTAGCCAATCAAGTGCCGTGGCTTGCGTGACACAATCCACGTGTGCCCACCAACGACGAAGCTTAATCCAACCATATACATCTAGCCCTACTCGTTTGTCTTTAGAGACGCTACCGAAATTCCCACATGGGCGATCCGAAACGAGATGCTAGATCCCGCCGATTGCCCTCGCGTCGTCTCAACACACGCGGAGAAATATCATCGCCAGGGCATTGCGTCATCGGCGAAAACTGGCGTGCGCGGATAGTGGGATCGAAAGCACACCAGCGCGGCGTCAAGGTTGCGCCACAATGTCCCAGAACAAAGAGAAGAGGCAGCTTTGCGAACGCGCCGCGGTCAGGCCGGATCGTGTGGTGGTTGCCGGCGCACAAACGTCAGTCGAGGAGGTGATAGCGACGTGCCTGAACATCTCCTCTGCCAGCGCCACCGCCCCAGCAGATGGCATGGCGTTGGCACCAGGGCAAGACGACATCTCTGGGGCCGAGCACGCAATTGGTGGTCTGCCGGCTCTCATTGGGTGCTAGTGCGAACCATCACATCCTTTACGCACTATCCTTGTTAGTACCCGAGCATCCCTGGCAAACTCGTCCGAACTCTCATCAAATCGTCGCCGAAACCGCGGCAAGCAGCGTCACCATTGCTGGCACACCACGCAGACCCGTTTATGACCGGCACATAGGAGTTATGTCATCTGTCAGAGTCTTGCGCTTGTTCGCGTGGTTTCCAATCTCGTTCGTTTAGAATGCTTGCTTCTACGTCGCATGCTCTGCCGTCTTGACTTCGGGAATCTTTCGCATCGGCAGAACAGGCCTTCATCTGGTTCTCTCCCTATTTCGTGGCTTGCTTTTGTTACTATCTGATCACGCAATTCCACCGCCAGGTCAAGCAATTCAGAGGCGTCGTTCAAGCTACTGGCCATTCCTGAAACAGCACTCATCAAGCATCGCAACTGTCTTGATATCGACATTCGAAAGCCGATCCCACGCGTCCCGCGCAGGGTACCTCCGTCACTCGTTCCGTGGACTACGCAAATTGTCTGGGCTGAGGCCATTGAACATTACGCACGGGCATCCTGCACGCCCGGGAGCCTGGTTGGACCTCGTACATAAGTTTCCGAACGCCTGGCTGGTCTTGTCGCGGCTTCACAAAGCTTGTTCGTTCTTGTTCAGCCTCCATTGTGTGAACAGAAAACACGTGGTTTCCTGTTGTGCTAAGACGCCAGCGTCCGTCTGCTATTACACCGCCAACAGGAGGGCCTCGAATTCCTAGCCCCGTATGGCTGCTACCGCCACAAAGGTCGGCCACGGCCTTGCAAAAGTACTTGGCATCGATCTTCATTATCGTAACGAGACTGGTTCAGATCGCATCACACGAGGAGAGAGCGTTTTTTCCATCGACTCTGCGGACTCGTACGTCGAGAACGAACCAACCGCCGTAGAATGGCTCCGCAACACTTTGCCAGATGGCCGAGCAATGCTTGCGTACCTTTACAGTCTCTTCCCTTTCGTTCACTGGATTGGCCGATATAACCTTCAATGGCTTACCGGCGATCTAGTCGCAGGTGTGTTGCACAATTTTGTCAACTTGAACATTACTGACAGGCTCAGGTATTACGGTTGGTGCCGTTGTCGTTCCCCAAAGTATGGCCTACGCTTCGCTTGCCAATCTTCCTGTAGAGTTTGGGCTCTACTCATCATTCATGGGTGTTCTGATATACTGGTTCTTTGCCACGTCGAAAGATATCACAATTGGCCCCGTGGCTGTTCTTTCCACTGTGACCGGCTCCGTCATCCTAAAAGCAGAAGAGAGGCTCCCTGGCGTCCCAAGAGACATCGTTGCATCCTCGTTGGCCATCATTTCTGGCGCCATTGTCCTCTTCCTGGGCTTGGCACGTCTCGGCTGGATCGTTGACTTGATCTCGTTGCCTGCTATTTCCGCTTTCATGACGGGCTCAGCCATTAACATCGCTGTTGGCCAGGTCCCAGCCATGATGGGCATTACCGGCTTCTCGACTCGAGAGGCCACATACAAAGTGATCATCAACATACTCAAGCATCTTGGACGAACAGATCTCAACGCTTCATTTGGTCTGACGGCCCTCTTCCTGCTTTACCTCATCCGATTCACTTGCAACCAGCTTGCGAAACGCTTCCCGAACAGAGCCAAGACCTTCTTCTTCCTCAATACCCTGCGAACGGCTTTTGTTATCCTGTTATACGTATTGTTCAGCTACCTAGCCAATCGCCACCATAAGGCGAACGGGACAAAAACAAAGATCAAGACGCTTGGATATGTTCCGCGAGGTCAGTTTCATATAGTATTGTCAATGTGCTCTACTAACAATCAACAGGTTTCAAGCACGCCAGAGTACCCCATATTACAACCGAAATCATCTCATCCTTCGCGTCTGAGTTGCCATCAACCGTTATCGTGCTTCTCATTGAGCATATTTCAATTGCGAAATCATTCGGCCGAATCAACAATTATGTCATCAACCCATCCCAGGAGCTTGTCGCCATAGGTGTCACGAACTGCTTAGGTCCTTTCCTTGGAGCTTATCCTGCCACCGGTTCGTTCTCTCGCACAGCCATAAAATCGAAAGCCGGCGTGCGAACTCCTTTCGCAGGTGTTATCACAGCTGTTGTCGTTCTGCTTGCCATCTACGCACTTCCCGCAATGTTCTGGTATATTCCGAACGCGGCACTCTCTGCAGTTATCATCCACGCCGTTGGCGACTTGATCACACCACCAAACACCGTCTACCAGTTTTGGCGAATATCGCCTCTCGAGGTCTTCATTTTCTTCGCGGGAGTGTTCGTCACGGTCTTCTCTTCCATTGAAAATGGCATCTATACGACGGTCTCCGTTTCCGCAGCGCTGTTCCTCTTTCGCGCCTTTAAAGCCCGAGGTCGCTTCATGGGTCGAGCCAAGATCCACTCCGTTGTTGGTGATCATCTGCTTGACCGCAATGACGAAGACAAGAAGGAAGCCAGCCCTCGCAAGTCTCCGCAAGAGAGCGAGGACTCTGTGCGAAACATCTTCCTTCCCATCGATCACCACGATGGCTCGAATCCACTTATCGAACTCGAGGACCCCTACCCGGGTATCTTCATCTACCGATTCAGCGAAGGTTTCAACTATCCAAATGCAAACCACTATCTCGACCAGCTCACCGAAATTATCTTCGCCAAAACACGCCGCACAAACCCCAACAGCTATAACCGCCTCGGCGATCGGCCATGGAACGACCCCGGCCCGCGCCGCGGCAAGGAGACCGAAGAAGCAAACGACAAGCCGACTCTCAAAGCCATCATCCTCGACATGTCCTCCGTCAACAACGTCGACCTCACATCCATCCAGAACCTCATCGACGTCCGCAACCAGCTCGACAAATACGCTGCTCCAGACACCGTTGACTGGCACTTCAGCAACATCAACAACCGGTGGACCAAGCGCGCCCTCGCCGCCGCCGGCTTTGGCTACTACTCTCCCGAACCCGACAACAGCGGCCTCCACCGGTGGAAACCCATCTTCAGCGTCGCCGAACTCGGCGGCTCACACAGCGCCGCCGCGGAAGCAGAGGCACGCCATAACAAGAACCTTGCGCGCACGGCGTCGCAGGCCCAGCGCAACGAACACGATATCGAGGCGCAGCCGACAAGCACGGGCGTAAGGCCTGAG
>TARA_R110002003_G_scaffold40_11_pt1 | contig 39725 bp, 33 predicted proteins | sample TARA_R110002003 | Tara Oceans TARA_R110002003 (sample SAMEA4396441) | marine metagenome | biome: Westerlies Biome; feature: [SRF] surface water layer (ENVO:00010504); material: water (ENVO:00002006), including particulate matter (ENVO:01000060) such as... | depth 5 m | reverse complement strand
GGGGGCAACGGGAGAAGGCAATGAGTAGATTCCAAGGATTGTGGCGAAGAGTCTTACCTCCCTATCGGAGCACAAAGCTCTCACACGAGGATGACTGTCTGTCAGCCATCGCGGGAATTGTGACATTCGCACAGGATCTCCTCGGCATGCACGCGGCTTTCGGTCTTTGGAAAGACTTCCTGTTGGATGAACTCTGCTGGTTCGCCAGGTATTCAGCGGAAGAAAAAGTGACGCATACCCAGTTTAACTACGTACCTACTTGGTCATGGATGCGGATCAGAAGACTCGATGCCATCAGTATCGAAAATGCAAGGATGCTACCCTCTCAAATCGAACCACTCGAGGTGTTGTACACCGCGAAGATCACCACACCCCCAGTATCAACACCTTTCATACAGGTCCGGAAGCTGTCAAGGTTTGACAATAGCTTGAGAATCTCGGGCCCCATGGTTTCATGTCAAGCCTGCAGTTATTCGAATATCTTGACGCCACGGGGTTAAGCACTCTCGCCCGCTGGCGGACACTACAGTGCACCCAAGTATAACTTCTTTCCCGATCTGCCAGACTCTCTCGAAGAAAACCAGAACCTTCACTGTCTGTTGCTGAAAAGGGAACTGCAGAGTTGGGAGTACCGTAGCCACGGGCTGTTGCAAATCTGGGACTTTGCATTGTACTTGCTGAAGTGGACGGAGACGATAGCAAGTACTTCACGAGAGTGGGTTTGTACTGGGAGGGCAACGAAGGCTATGAAGAATCGCATAAAAAGAGGAAGGAGCCGAGCGAGGCGTTGATCAAGAAGCTCAAGCGTAGCATGGTGATGTTTCCGGGGGACGAGCGGGCAACAAGGATCGCGAGTAAGAAGGAAGGTGTTGTGGCAATTACTGATGAAAGCTTTTGGGACGGTGTATGGATGTACGAAGACGTGGAAGTTGTTATTCGATGAGTCACTACGCTATACTAAGAGCATGCTAGAGTAACATTATGCGTTACCTTACATGCTAAGTTAAAGTAGACTATTGACCTTAATACATTAATACTTTAGATAGCTTTACTTTTCTTTGGTATTTCTTTAGTACCCTATCAAGTGTATTCCCAAAAAAATTGTACGCTTTGTATAATGTTCCAGTAATCGTCTGCCAAAAACAGTCGTTTAGGTACACGGGCACGACGAATACAGGATGTTACTTTCATTTCTAGTAGCAGTCATATCTAGACTGCACTAATGATGCTCGGGAGCTTGAACAATATAATAACATCTACGAGCGTCCTACAACGCGATGACGATCTTCCCAAAACTGACTCCCTTCTTCTGCTGATCATACCCCTCCTGCACCTTATCCAGCCCTCCCTCAATAACAATCGGCGGGGGCACCGCCTTCAACTTGCCACTCTCCAGCGCTTCAGGAACCCATTTCGCCCACACCACATCGCCAACATACTTATCAGCCATTACAACGGTCGGCGCAAACACGCTGTCTCCTTCAATGCCATCCGGCAAGCCCTGAGCGCCCGGCATGACGGATCCATAGCGACCACCGAGTTTCTTGTACACTGGTGCCCACGCTGCAGCCGCGTCGGGAAGCCCGATGCAATCACACACGCCGGCGAAGTCTGTGCCTTCTAGCGCCTTGATGATGTCGTCGGCCACGCTGGACGACTTGTAGTCAAACGCCGCAGATGCACCAAGTTCCTTCAGTTTCTCGAGATTGTGCTTACTCGCGACACTCACAACCTTGACGCCCGCGCCGACCGCGAGTTGAATGGCCGTGGCGCCGACACTGCTTGAGCCGCCCCAGATCAGAACTGACTTGCTGGTGGAAGATGGCTTCGCGTCACTGCTAGGCAGAGGCAAAGCAAGCGTTTCTTTCTTGAAGAGACACGCGGCGGCGGTGGAGATGGCGAGGGGAAGCACAGCGGCGGCGGTGAAGTCGAGACTGGAGGGGATTTTGGCTACTACATCTGCGTTCAACGCAGTGTAGAGTTGGAAACCGCCGTGGACCGGGTCGTTGCTAACGAGGGAGAAGGCGTGGCTAATCGCAGTTAGTAAGTGATCTGCTGGGATGATAGGCAGCATGTGATGAAGTTCGTACCCGAGCACTCGATCGCCCTTCTTGACATGTGAGACGCCCTCGCCGACTTCGACAACCTCGCCAGCGACATCGGCGCCGCAAATGTTGGGGTACTTTTGCAAGAAGATGCCTGTACTGGTCAGCTCACTTGCATTACGAGCTTGCTACTCCGTGGCTAACCGTAATCTTGAATCTTCCCTGAGAGAAATTAGCCATTACGCATGCTTGGAATGGCGAGAAGTGCTTACAGTCTACTGGATTGATCGAAACAGCGTGGTTTTTGACCACGACCTCACCCTTGCCAGCTTTTGGCATCGGGGCTTCCTTGACCTCCAAGGGCCTACCCTTTGGCTCGGTGATCCATGCTGCTTTGTTTGACATGGTGATTCTGTCCAATGTGACTGCTTGTAGATGTCAGATTGTATATGGAGTATTGGCAGCAGAGATAATATGTAATCTTTGTGTAATTGTAGGACTGAGGTTCAAGAAGCACGGCGACCTATGATATGGTGGCTCGATCGGCCTATCGCGGCGAAGTAGTGGACCCTGAAACTATGCCGGTGGTCTGGATTATTGATCATTCTTTTGCTATGACATCTTTATCGCACCAAAACGGCGGAACTGCATGGATAATTTCGGTTCGGCCCGTACCAAGATGGCAAATGTTTGTAATCACTTCCACGTCGAATCGCATAGAAGTGATTTATTCGATGAGCGTATAGTTGCACAGTCTTTACCGTCGCTATGCTGTACAACCGAATACTGTACAATGATGCTACAGGCTTCGTGCATGTCGGCTACCGATCATCCACTCCCATCGTGCCTTGAGTGACATATATCATCACCGTTCTGCAAGCATGTTTTTCACACTCTTCCAGTAGCTTCCATCTACCTCCTTCTCCAGCTCTTCTTTTGCCAACCACTTGAAATCCTGTAGGCCGAGTTTGTTCTCCTTTAGATTAACCTGACCAGCCATGATTCGCGCTTTCAGGAAGAAGGTCTTCGCGCCGGTCTCGGTGATGCCAGACGGCAGTTTTGTGCCTTCAGGATATTCGAGCTGGTGGTGACCGATGGGTACATGGCCTACGAGCCAGGTGTTCATGTTTCGACCACCTGACTGGTTGAGAATGCGTGATGCTGCCTGTCAAGAATGTCAGCTGATGGTGAGGAAGGAGTTCCATGGTAGTGACCTACTCCATGCAGATTCTCGTCGTTTAGCCGATCCTGTGGGAACTGCCACTGCCCATCCCTGTTCTTGACAAGCAAATATAGCGTTCTCTGCAGAGCTCGGCTGAGACTCTTGGTGTCGTTCTTCTCATCTGCTTCTGTCCGCCGTGGCAGTGGCTTATCAAATTCCTCTCTCTCCACTTTCTTCATGCCTCTCTGCTCGACCTCGCCCACTTCTTTACCATCGGTGCCAGCATCTTCTAATAAGCGCTCCACCTGCCACTCAAAATTGCTTTCCTTCGCTCCAACGAGGACTTCGTCGTTCCACGCCTCGTCTCCATAGCCTACGTATCTTCCGATGTCGCGTGCGGGTGTCAGCCGCTGCTTCATCTTGCGTTTCCATTCTAGGTCGGCGGGTGTGCGTTTCTTGAAATAAAAGTAGCGTGTAAAAGGAAGCGCGAGGCGCTCATTGAGACGGCGCTGGTAGAGGAAGAAGGCAGCTTCGAAGGGGTGCAGGTCTCGTGTGATTTGTGGTGGACGCGAGAGAACGACACCGGCATTAATCGCATACGACGTCGAGGGCGCTGTCTGAGCTACGGGAGGGATGTGCTGGGAGACGGGGTCTTCGGCTTGTACGGCGGCGGCTGCTGTTGCGTAGCTTTTGCGCGAGATGGAGTCTTGACATGAGCGGCATATTTGTTGTCCTGTTTAACATTAGATCAATGCCCCACATATAGTGAGATTGACACACTGACCTGCTCTCGAGGCTAATTGCCTCGTTGCTCGCTGTCCAGCGTTCATCGCTACCACACTGCGTCGCTCGGCTGATTGCTACGTTCATCACGTAGTCGGAAAAGTATTCGATTCGGCCAGGACGGGAATGCATTCGGCTTAGCGTACCTTACGTCAGCACTCCCATCAATATCAATTTTCGCGAGCGCCTCTGCTCCGTTTCCTTTCGATAATCCACGGCACCTATCCTTATCCCCAGTATACTCGCACTGTCATGAGATACTGGTCATTTAACGGTGCCGAGAGGAAATCGAGCAGTCTTTTTCGCTAGCGGTAACTTCACAAACTCCAAGGTTTGCGGCTAGATAGATTATGTTCACATGACCCTTTTCGAGTTCTGGAATGGCATGGAATTCCGATATGGTCTTCATTCTTTTCGCGCATAGGGCGAACTTGTGTGAGGTACTGTTGTAGGGTGTATCCTATGTTTGCAGTTCGTGTCAGACCGCATCTCAGATGATGCGCCTGATGGCATGTTTGCCCTGTCTTTCCCCTCTGAGCGCAAGGAGTACATGGCCCAGATATAGAGATGGAGCAGAAGTCGAACAAGCGTTTCTCGAACAAAGGACCTGACCTATACACGCTCCATCGACATTCTTGCCTCGTGAAGCTGATCGGTGATTTTCTCCGCCGACTGCCAAGACTCATCGCGGGACGCGTCCTGACCTTTGCGAAATTTACAACGAGAAGCTCCACGAAACATCACAACCTGCGATACTCAACACAGCATGTCTCTCTCGATACCAAACGCCCCAAACGCGGGCCTATTCAAGCAGGGCTACCAGAAGTAAGGACTTGGATACCCCGCACATATCCTGAATACACACCTAACCACCCCACAATAGCTACGACGCCGAAGATGGAGCTGTTATCCGCAACATCGATGCCTGCCGCACCATCGCCCAGACTGTCCAGACATCCCTTGGACCGTATGGTCGCAACAAGATCGTCATAAACCACCTTCAGAAGATGATTCTCACCTCAGACGCAGCGACGATATTGCGAGAGCTTGAGGTCGTACATCCTGCCGCAAAGTTGGTGGTTATGGCGAGTCAACAGCAGGAGGCAGAAATGGGCGACGCGACGAACCTCGTCATCGTGCTCGCCGGTGAGCTGTTGAAGAAGGCGGAGGAGCTGATACGGATGGGCCTAAAAACAAGCGATATCGTCCTAGGCTACGAGAAGGCACAGAACGCGGCTCAGCAGACACTAGAGGGTATGCCGGAGCCTGAAGACTACACATGACCAAGGCTAACCATTGCGCAGAGCTGGTATGCGACAAGGTTGAAGACATTCGATCGCAAGAAGAGCTCAGCAAAGCGATCCGTACAGTTGTAGCAGCCAAGCAGTCAGGAAGCGAAGACTTCCTCGCAGACCTCGTTGCCGAAGCCGTCCTTGCCGTGCTCCCCAAGAACCCCACCAACTTCAACGTCGATAACGTGCGAGTGGTTAAGATCATGGGCGGCGCCCTGGAGCAGAGCAAGGTCGTCAAAGGCATGGTCTTCGCACGAACACCGGAGGGCATCACACAAAAAGCCACCAAGGCCAAGGTCGGCGTCTTCTCATGTCCAGTCGATATCTCACAAACGGAGACCAAGGGAACAGTGTTGCTACACAACGCCAAAGAGATGATGGACTTCACAAAGGGCGAGGAGCAACAAGTCGAGCAGATCATCAAGGAGCTACATGACTCTGGGCTGCGTGTCGTCGTTGCTGGCTCAACGATTGGCGAACTAGCTCTCCACTACCTCAACCGCTACAACATTCTCGTCATCAAGATCCTCTCCAAGTTTGAGCTCCGCCGGTTATGCCGTGTAGTTGGCGCTACACCGCTCGCTCGTCTCGGTGCACCTATGCCAGATGAGATGGGCACCATCGACGTTGTCGAGACCCTCGAGATTGGTGGTGACCGCGTCACAGTCTTCAGGCAGGAGAACGAGCAGACACGGACGGCAACACTCGTCTTGCGAGGCGCTACTCAAAATCACCTGGATGACGTTGAGCGCGCGATCGACGACGGCGTCAACGTAGTCAAGGCCATCACCCGTGATCCGCGACTAGTTCCTGGCGCAGGTGCAACAGAGATGCAGCTGATCGAGCGCATCAAAGCCATTGCCGACCGAACTTCGGGCCTTGCACAATATTCTATCCGCAAGTACGCCGAAGCATTCGAAGTAATCCCACGAACACTCGCCGAGTCAGCCGGTCTCGATGCAACTGAGGTTTTGGCACGGTTGTATGTGGCACACGCTGCGCAAAAGGGTCGAAAAGACGATGAGTGGACCACTGGTGTCGATATCGAGAACGACGACAACACTGGCATACTTGATGCAAAGGAGGAGGGTATCTTAGACTTGTGGGTCAGCAAGAGTTGGGCTATCAAGCTTGCATCCGAGGCTGCCAGGACTGTCTTGAGCGTGGATCAAATCATTGTTGCCAGGCAAGCAGGTGGCCCTAAGATGCCTGGAAAGGCACAAGGTGGCAACTGGGATCAAGATGATTAGAGCCTGAAGAGCGTGGAGAAGGAATATAGAAAAGTCCAGTGACGACAGCTACTGGTCGATACGATCAAATGTATAATGATACAAGCTGAACGACCCACGTCCCCGTCCCTCCGAACCATCTGCTTACGCACCACATACATCCTTCTTCGCATCCTCCTTGACAACATCGCTCGCCTTCTCACTCACCATGAACGTACTCACCACCGGAAATATCCCCGGAATCCGCGGGAACACACTCGCATCCACGACCCTTAGCCCCTTAACGCCCCTCACTCTAAACCGCCCATCTAACACCGCCATGGGATTGTCATCCGCACCGATCGCAGCCGTGCTAGTAGGATGATGTCCAAACGTCTGTCCCGTAATCCACTCCTCATCCGCCAGCCCACAGCTCCCACTCGCATCCGGCCCGGCCGGACAGGGCGGCTCCTTCGCCGCAACGCTCACGCCCTTTGCCTGAGCATACATGTTCCTTGCCCACGCCACCGTCCACTTCAACGCGCCCATATCCGCGTCGCGGCCCTGCTCATACAGCATGAAGTTGATGTCGGGCGGGTCCTGCGGATCGCTGCTCACCAGCCGCACATAGCCCGCGCGGTTCTGCGGATGGTTCTTCACCATGCTCATGCCGTACGTGCCGGGCCCGTCCTGCGGCAGCGCGGCGTTGGTCTGGTTCGCGGGCCAGAAGCCGCGGAAGGCGAAGGAGCCTTGCATGATGAACATGTCGCGCTCGCCGTCGGGTGAGTGCGGGGTTGTCATCATGAGGAAGGGCTGCGAGAAGCCGCCGGACGTGGAGCCGGAGACTTGGCCGATGATGGGCAGTTCTTGGTTGTCTTGCATGTTCTGCCCGACGCCGGGACTGTCGACTAGCACGGGGATGTGCAGCGAGGAGAGGTGGGCGGCGGGGCCGATGCCGCTGAGCATGAGTAGTTGGGGCGTGTTGAATGTCCCGCCGGAGATGATGACTTCTTTTCGGGCCAGCGCGGATTTGAGAACGGGTTGAGTGCTGCTCGTGTAGCGCGAGTCGGCGCGGTATATGCTCTTGCCTTGCAGGAATTCGACGCCCGTGGCGCGTGGTTTGCCGGCGCAGGAAGTGGAAGTTGAAAAGAGGACGCGGGTGGCTAGGCTGTTGAGGCTGAGTGTTAGGGGAAACTGCTTGTCGGTTGTGTCTTTGATGTAGTCGCGCGAGCTGTAGCGTTCTCCGCTCGCTTTGGCGTGGACGGGGAGACCCCAGATTCCAGTCTGCCAGTCACGTTTGGGGTCGAGAAAGTTTGCGTCGGAGCCCATGAGATTGGTTAGGTCGGCTTGTGTAGTTGAGAGCGAGAAGTTTGCGGCGATGGCTTGCATGATACCGAGGACGGGTTGGCCAATAGAGGTGGGCTTGTTAATGTTGGTTTGGAAGTAGCCGCTGAAGCCGTGGCCGGCGGTGTTGGCTGGGAGGTAGTTGTTCTTCTCGATGCGTTGGAAGATTTTGCGCATGTTATCTGAGCTGTATTGGTGTTAAAATAGAAGACAATGCGGTTGACTGGACCGACCAACCTCCAAGAAGCATCGCCGGTAAGGTTCTGAATGTAGTTCCAGTCACTGTCGGCTGGCAGCCAACTATACTCTGTCAGATTGACGACTCTCTTCTCTCAACACCGTGATGTGCGACAACTTACGTGCACTGCTTATTGATCATACTACTTCCACCAACACTGCTGCCTCTCGGATAATATACGCCCAGGAACTTGCTGTCTTTTGGTGGCGTATCCTTGCCAGACCCAACCCAGTACCTCCCTTCCTTCGTCTTCCACGTGAGGTGGTTGTTCATCATATTCCGCTTCTCATCCGCATAGTGCTTGACGAAGAAGTCCCATGTTAGCTGTGGCGGATACTCGCCGGAGCTGCCTTGCGTGGACTGATCGCCTGCTTCAATCAGGAGCACACTGTAATTGGCACGGGCGAGGTTGGATGCCAGTGGGCCTCCACCAGGACCTGTTCAGAGAGCGACGGATGTGAGCGTATGCCGCAAACGTCTATGTTGGACTATACTCACCAGACCCAACGACGATGTAGTCATAGGTATCCTGGGCAATGGAAGGCGTAAGGAGTGTAGTGCCGGCAAGCAACAGAAGAGCGCTTGAGACGAAGCCCATCGTGCGAACGGTCGCGTGCGGTGCTCCGAGCAAACGGTGGACAGCAAGAGTTCAGGGACCGGGTGGATCTCATCAACATATACCATAATGCTTCCCCAGCTGCCGTAGCCCTGAAGTTATCTTCCAGTACTCAAACAGCTCAAGTGCCGATGCGAGTGCTCGAGAGCTCCTCTACTGTCCCCCAGTAGGCGTGTGACCCTTGGCACCTTGTATACCTCGTCGAGCAACAGGGCTAATTGAGTACAGTTCCTGCATACATCTTTACTCCTTGGATGAGCGTACAATGCCAAGCATGCAGTGACAATAGTGTACATAACATGCCACCAATCATTCGAGATCGATGTACCCTTGTCGCAGTGGAGTTATGTTGCCGAACGCTGCAAAGCCAAGAGCGCTCATGTTCGTTCGCAATATGCGAAAACAGCACTAGGTCGATCTATGCGAAAGATCATTGTATGAAATAAATAGAGTGAGGGGAGAGTGTCTGTTCCTACCCAATCTGCCGAAGATGACACTAGCCGTATCTGGCAGCACTCGGAACCAGTGCAACAATGATGCAGAGATGATTTCTTGATTGCTAGGCTGGTAATCTATAGCCTGCAAACGATACCTTCAGGGGCCGAACGTGGCCAGTCTCTGGGTATGTCTTTTGTGTTCGTGGACCATAACCAACCCACCTCTTGACATTTCCATTCTACGAACCATTGCACTGCATGTCCATCGAATGCTGTGCCAAGAATACATAAGAAAGCCGCTTCTCCATCGATCTTATATCGATCCGCGATGAAACTTCTTGCGCGGTACGCCCCAGGGTAGCTCGAAGTTTGTCGTATCAGCCTTGAAGACGATGCCATCTCTGACATATGTTTTGGGCTTGCGCGAGTCTGCGGATGTTGTTTGACTGAGAGGCTGGCCGTCGTCGTTTGCTTCGCTCGAATCGACCTTTGAATCTCGCTTGATTTGTGGTGCTGGTGCCTGTATACCGGGTCCGGCCAGTGCACTCGGGTCTGCCTTTGCGTTTGCGCTTGATTCTGATTCCGCTCTTTGCTTCTGCTTCTGCATCTGCTTCCGCTCTGGTATTGAGTTTAGCTCATCTTCATCTTCACCGTCGCCTCTTAGAACAGCTTGTTGTCTTGCGATCTTACTCAAGACCTTGTCCAATTCTTCGAGCTCAATGTGCTCGTCCGTACCGTCTACTGGGTTTGCGGGCAGTGTCAGGGCGCCTTGGAGGCCCTCGTCCGCGTCTGGTGTGCCGGTGTTGTCATCTTTCGCTGCTTGTTTTCGGGCTGCAGCAGCTATCTGGCCGAAATAGTCGTCGGGTTCCTGTGCTTCCTGCGTGGGTGACCTTGCAGTAGGTGGGAACAAGGGCGTGTGGCCAGCGTACATTCTGTTGGCTTCGGGCAGCGGGGACAGCACGGCGCGCGTTGTAGGCGGAGACGCTGGGCCGTCATCGTTGAACGCAAAAGATGGCAGCGAGGAAGGAGCGGGAGGAGGACGGCTCAGGCGCTTCTGTAGTACCGACGATGATGGAGGTATGTCCCCATCCCCTCCGCCCTCCAATCTAAACGGTTCTGCTTGTGGCAGTTGACCACGATCAACTATGGGTGGCTGTGCCATGGGTATCTGTGCTGTAGTAGTGGTCGGCGTGTCTCTTGATTCGACGACGGCGTCGACAAAGACGCTGTGCTCGGCGGAGTCGGTGGAAGCAGCGACTGGGTACCCGTGGACGAACTGCGACTTCTCTGTTATCATCTCGTCGGGCGGAGGGGTCGTGTCTCGTGGCGGGGAGATGCTCAGACGAACATGCTCGCGCTGCATCAGACCCGACCAAATAGTCTGCGATGCGGCATCTTTGTACGTCGTCATATCACAGCAACGCTAACACAGTCAGCAATGGCCCAAAGGTTCCAGACCAGAATACGTGCCGTAAGCAAGCCTCGGGTAAGTGCGCGTTGGTGTTGCGTTGAGTATGGGGCGATGTGTTTCGGTGGGCTGCTCTGTAGCGAAAGTGTCAACGCACAGCAAGACTGGGTCAGGGCGCAGTAAGACTATTATAGTGAAAGGAGTTTGTCGTGTGTCGCGGCGTGCTGGCCATGTCAAGTCGAGCGCGGAATGAGTGGATCTGCATTGCAGTCGCGCATGCGGTTCAACGGGTAAGGAGCGCTGGTGCTACGTCATTGTGCCTGCGGTACCTTGAGCAAGGGCCATTTAATGTTTGGTCGCTGTCGGGCGAGCCTCACTGGCCTTCTTTCGAACCATTAATGGACATGGTCGCTCGAGTCTTCCAGCCCCCAAGTCAGATCCGATTGTTACCGTGAAGCGATCGTAGTCGTCTCCACTGTTGATCCTCCCGCACATGAACGTCCTATGCGGGCGTGGCGGGCTGCATTTCGGTCCTGAAAAGTGCCAAGACGCCGGCTGGGCCAATCATATCTGGGACCTGTCCCACTGCCCATTTACCACATGTTGCTCCTACTGCACGACGCATCACTTGAGATGTCAGTGTCCAGAGGATAGTGCCGACCGAGCGCTTTCACGTGAGATACTAAATACACTGATCCGTCCAATCTTCGTGAACTTGCAATCTGTCTTGAGCAACCAAGTCGTTGCGGCTTACCCAGGCACAAACCGCCGAATCCATCCCCGCTCATCATGGAGGATCAAAACCTGGACAACGGCCATTTCGCCCGCATATCGCGCGCGTTCGCAATCGAGCGTGTTCCCAGCCCGGCAGGGTCTTCCTGTCTGACACACCGAGGAGAATCTGCATGTCATCATGCCTTTGCTTGGCTTGAAGCCTCGTGCTCGTTCGGACAGAACGGAAGCGCATTACCCTCGCTAATTGCCATTCACCCTCAGCAGCTGCGCAGCCTTAAGTCGAGTCTTAGATACGGCCCAGGACATTCACCCAGCGATCCGATCCGAGCAGATTTTGCATGCCTGAGCGCCACATGGCGAAAGACGACGGCAAGAGAGGGGTAACGCCATTGTCGTAATATAACAAAACCGTACGCTTCCAGAAGCGCTAGAAGCTGTCACAAACCCTCGTACTCCCCGTCGGACTGAGACAAAATTCCAGATTGTTGAGTTCTAAGGTCCACTTCGCCGCTCGCCTATCGCACTTTCCTTATTGGGCCTTTGGTAATATCTACGATTGGCCTTTCGCTTGCTGAAGAGTGAGCAAGCCACTATCTGGTGACGGTCATGAGAGCTCCCTTCCTCTAGGTACAAGATTCGAGGCGACCGCCCTGAAGCGCAACGGTAAGAAGAAATCAAGGTCAGGATCCTCCGAAATGCCGGCGACGAAGCATCAGGCGAATTCGCCAGGTACGAACATGGCCCAGCTCAATCCAATGATGGCCGCCCAAAGATACTCCAGCAACCCGCAAAAGTTATCCGTCGCAGTGCCCGTTGCAAATAGCATGAACCCATCAGAAGAAGAACTCCCACCTTTTCCAGAACCAGAAATATCGTCCACAATGCTCGACCACAAACCTGGCGCGAGAATCCACTACACCTACTACCCAGCGTCCAAATCGCAAAAGAGCCACAACCCTTTCTCACAGACTCTCATAGTTTTCCTGAATGGCATGATGCTCCCGAGAAGTGGGTGGGACGCCTCCATCCAAAGCTTCCTCGAAAAGCGAATCGTCGGCCGTCTTCCCTACCCAGGACTGCTATCCTACGATCGCTATGGCCAAGGCGACTCGGACCACGATCCCAACGACAAAGACCCTCCACCATGCCATGGCTACAGTGCAAGACCTCAAACAACTCATCCTCCAGATCTGGCGCGAACATCTCGACATCGCCAAGCCCACACACTTCCCATGTCTAATCTTCGTCTGCAACAGCATGGGCTGTGCGCTCGCTCGCCTCTTCGCACAGCACCATCCCGGCACCGTCTCGGGCCTGTTATTCCTAGATAGCATCATGGCGAACTCGGACTACCAATCCTTCTGGCCAGACCCAGATGCGCCGGACTTCAACGAGCATACGCTGCCAAGCGGTGTCACGGCAGACGAGGTGCGCGAGACGAGGAGGAAGTATAGAGAAATGTTCCATCCTGATGTGTCAAGTATGGAAGGAATGTCGAGACGGAATCTAGTCAAGCTACTCCCACACGCGGATAGCCCGCGACTAGAAGGCTATCTAGGCAAAGGCCCCTATCTCACCGTCGTCGGACACGACTGGGAGACGTTTGCCGAGCAGTCCTGTAAGTCTAACCTCTTCTCATCATCCAATCATCCATTCTCCAGCTCCACATCCCCATCGCCTCCACGAAGTGCACAATGCCCTCCACCCTCCCTAGCTAGCGCATGCCACCCCTTCCCGCGTCAATCCTCACAAGCCATCTTCTCGTTCCTACCATACTTCTCTTTTCCTACCGATCCTCTCTTCTCCAGCCGAACCTCTCCTTTCCAAGATCGCATCCCAGCACATTCACTGATAAAAGCTTAGTCACGGGCGCCCTGCACACACCCAAGATCCTGACCATGACGTACGCCAACCCAGCCTGGCGCCGCTACAACGAAGGCCTCGCGCGCATCAGCGACGACGGGCGCAGCATCGGGCCCATTGTGGCCGTGGGCTGCGGGCACTTTATCCAAAAGGACGGGCCGGGCTTCGTCAGCGACGAGTTGGTGAGTTTGCTGGACCGGGTAGTGAATCGCGTGGAGCAGGTGAGCGAGCGGGGCGGGAGTACGTGATAAGGGCGTTGTATGGAGCGTTTTCTTTTTTGATGGGCTTGGTTTGACGGGGGATGGGATGTGGGAGGATGTGGTATTGAACGTTATTCAGGATTCGATTTGAATTGAATTGCGGATTGCGGTGTGCGGAAAAGCAAAAGACCACGCCATATGTACATGTACAGGCATACACAGAAAAAGCATTTGCGCCCCTCGAACCGAGCAACCAGAATGATGCCGAAGCAACGATCGCGATGAGCCGATCCATCCCACAACGCCAGTGATGATAAATAGTATCCCAAAGAGTACAAAACAGGAGAGCTATGCAGATACCGTATCCAAGGAGCTTCTGCACGCCTACATCGAAACGTCGCGGGTATATCCAACCTTCGTTCTCCAACACTCGTAGCATCATGTCAGACGTGACTTAGAATCCCTCCATCTCGCCCATGATATCCATCTCTTCATCCACGTCCACATTTGCGTTCCTGACATTCCCCACGTCGAGGTCAACGTCCATCTCATCCTCCTTCTTGTCTCCCTTCAACATCTCTTTCTTCTCCCGCTCGTCCATGCCCGCCTTGTCTGCGGCTTCCATCCGGACCCGCAGTGGCCGACGCTGCATGTAGCTTTCGAGATAGCTGGCACCCAGACTGCTCGGGTATCCATACGATCCAGCCTGATCTACGTCGTCGGCGCCTGAGCCGTGCAGGCCGCCAACGTATGTGTCGAACTGCTGCTCGCTGGCTTCTTCGAGAGTTGAGTCATCGGCGAAGATGGGGTCGGGACCTGAGTTTGCAGGAAGCGTAGCGGCATGCGCTGGCGAAGGATCGAGGAAGGTGTGAATGGCGGCTGAAGGCGGATTGTACGTGAGAAGTGGTGTGATCGGGGATCGAGACGGGTTCGAGGCTTCGTTGCTCATTGAGCTTGGTGTCCCGGTGATCGGTTTCGTCGGCGAATGTAAGTTGTTCGACATCGGCAGAGGTAGACTGTGGTGTACCGCGTCATGATGCTCGATATGTGCGGGTGGATCGTGTCTAGTAAGTCGCGGATCTATCATATCGTCAAGCGATGCAGTCGAATTCGAGGCCGACGTCGCTTCGCTGCTGGGCGTCGTGGGGTCCTGTTCGATCACAGTGTCTGCAGGAAGCACGGTCTGTCCGTCGATGACCAGACTGACTCGCTTTCGGCGCGATCTCGACGTGTTGAGCTGTCGCAGGGACGACTTCTTCGCGGTCGAGCGCTTCGACTTCTTGGACGAGTCGCTGCTCGCGGTATCCTTGCCGGCGTCTCCTGCTGTGCCGCCGTCCATTTCCGTTTGTTCTCTCCTCGACTTGCGGCCTTCTTTGCTCCGCTCAGCATGTCTCGTGGGCGTTGTGTGCTCCGAGTTTGCAAGGTCTGGGGCGTCCTCGGTCCCCTGCTGCTTTGGCTGTTTTTTCTCTTGTTGCGGCGGAGTATCCCTTGCATCCAGTAGCGGTAGGAACACTGGCGTCACCAAGCCGTACAGTTCCTTTTCGCGTTTTTGGACACGCGAGTGCTTTGTGCGTTTAGCCTTTTCTTCCGGCTCGTGCTTTCTCGCGTCGGGCAGCGGCTGCGCAGACTGCTCGGTCGACGCAGCGGACAGGTCGACGTTCTCAACATTACTACTGGCGTTCGCGGACTCGGGCTTCTCCTCGCGTGCCATGGGACGATGGTGCGCTAGCAACTGGGCGGGTCAGCTTCCAGATGGTCGGAACAGACGAATGCAGCGATGTCGGCGGGCGGGCGACGTACCTCCTGCTCATAACTGCGCAGGTCATCCTGCCTGTGCTTTATATAGTCGTGGATGTCATTCTCAAGCTGCTGCCTTCTCAGCTCGACGCTGCGGGCCAAGGCATCCAATTGCTCGCGCGAGAAGCCTGGTACCTCGGCCAGGCCCGGGTCTGGTTGTAGGAGCATGGACTGTGCTGCTTCGTCACAGTAGCGTCTGCGATCGGCCGGGCTGATTCCGCCACAGGCAAGGCGCAGGCAGGAATGCGCCTCACGTTACTTGCGATGTGTTAGGTAGATACTTCGCGGCGCCTGCGGGCGTGTCAGTCGGACTCATGCTTGCGGTGGTGCACGCGTGCAGGCTACGATGCTCGGGACGTGGGGAGTGTACCTGGCTTGTGAGAGGGCTGCATCCGGTTCGATTGGCGGACGGCTAGTCACAGGACCGGGCTTTGCGATCTCACGCAGGCACGCGGACAGGCGTAGCGGCGCAGGGAAGGGCAGGGAAGAGAAGGACGGCGGTTGAAGGCTGAAGACGGGATTGAGGACGTCGAGGACTGTTCCAGAAATCTCTGAGTGCTCACAAGCACAGCGGGGCAGGCGCGTTCACGGTCGTCTTGTTGCTCCTGCCAGTTGCATCCCGCTAGCCAATAGCTGGTGGGGCACGCGATTCACACAGTTCTAGAAGCCACAATCCTTCTGCGACCTCTCCCACCACAGCACTGGCCGTGCCCTCACCGACTCAGCACTCAATCTGCTAGTGTGCTGTAGTCACTCCGGATGTGGTATCAGCAGTAGGTATCTCGCGCTACCGCTGCTCACATGTCTGGCGTGCACAGCTGTGAGTGGGTGGGTTTGCCTGATACGGCTACCCGGATCTGCAATCTGCACATCGGTCTGCATGTTAATCTATCCACGAACCGCGGAGTGGTCCCACAGGATCCTGTGAAGTAGTCGGTACATCATACTTACAATTGCTGCAGGAATATCTGACAAGAACGTGTCTTGTGGATTCAACAAAGGAGCGGCAGGGCAGGGGCTTGAGGAGCCGAGGAAACATGGTAGTCGCTACGAGCGAAGATTGGCGGTGCCTATATCGCGACAGGTGACGAGGGAGTCCTTCAGCGTATACTAGACCCAATATTCATTATCCTGTGCGCCATCTGTTCCAGCAATCACGCTTTCAGTCCAACCACCTCCGATCCAAGCCCTCCAGAAACTCGACATCAACATTAACAAAGCTCCTCCACAGATCAATCTCCAGTCTCCACGGCTTCGTCTGCACTGCCCAAGTCACCCCTTCAGCCAGCTGCCTCAGATTCTTCTCATCCCTGCCCATCACCAGTATCAGATCCTTCGCAACAATGGCCTGCTGTCCAAAGATCTTCTTATACGGTTCCAGCCTCAAGCTCAACTGCTGATGCACACTCCATTCTGAATACGGCATGTCCTTTGGAATGAACTTGAATTCCCAGCAGCGCCCCCTGTCGTCGAGAAATGCGCACATCGGCCGTTTTTCCATCCCGAGCATGAGTGGGTAGAAGTGGGGAGCAGACCAGAGGCGCAGCACGGCGAATTTGGCGGATTCATTGTATTCTTTGAACGACTTGATCTTCTTGATAATGAATTCGCGATCGAGCGGCGTAGGGTCTTTCAAGTGGGAGGTTATGTGCGCTGCTGGTATGCCGACCCGGTAGTCGAGGTAGAGATCCATGGGACGGTTGGGTTCGGCTTTCGCGGTGACGATGCCAGAAGCAACACCGCCATAGGAGCTGCAAATCACTCCTGCGCGGAAGACTGAGGGCGTGTTAGAGAAAGTGCGACGGTGAGTGCTGACAGAGACACACTTACGACGTATAACTATAGGCCGGATTGCCTTGCGCCACTCCATGGGATAGATGTCCTCAACGGAATCAGCAGAACACCGCTCGTTATCCTTCAAAAGTTTGTCCCAGTCCTCCCAAAACTCCGCAGGCATGGTCTTGTTACTCAAATGAGTACGGCGATCAGGTACATGCTTCGCTCGCTCTTCTTGGTCCAAGAGCTGGGTGTCCGTGAAAAGCTTGCCAATTCCATGGTCGAGGAAAGCTTTACTCTCAAAGAAAAGCGCAATAGCAGCGTATGCCTTGAAAGCATCATCAACAACACGACGCTCTTCTCGGAAGTGACTAGCCATTTGCATGAATTTGCAGAGCTCGAAGGGCCCGGCGTTGAGACCATTGCCCATGAGGAAGGCGTCCATGCACGAAATCATAAACTGGGCCTCAGCGTATCGTCCTAGAGCGCCCGGTTCCCAATCTGCCTGATGCCAGCTGTTCTTGAACACTACATTGCATTAGACGTGAATCCACGAAATACTTGTTGACTGTACATACCTTTGCTCTTCTGACGATCCATACTAGCAGTGCGGATGCGAAGTCAGTCTTCGTCATATGACTAGGTTATAAATGAACACTTACTGGCGAAGAAAGTCTGCCTCGATGCCCATGTGGCTGCCATCATATTCCTTTTGACACCTTAATGCATTTCGCAGTGCATGCATCAGGTTTACGGGGTCGTTTTGGACCAGGGCAGGGATGCCTTGCGCGCTCGAAGGGTTGCGTACGATAGGCAGGAAGTAGTCGGGCTCATAGCTCCTGGCTCTCTTCATCTGGTTTGCCAGTATCGTGACACTTTCATCAATAGCATCCTGCTCTTCAGCAGTGATGAAGGCGCCGTCACCGAACTCATCGGAAACGTCTTCCTCGGATTCCCAGTCTGGATCTTCATCGTCGTCCTCCAATGCCTCTAGAGCCTCCGAGTCATAATCCTCAGAATAAATGTCGTCGTCAGAGTCTTCGCCGGAGTCCGTGGGCTCGTCGTCGGTGTCGAGATCAGCCGCAAATTTGCGGACGTCAATCGTCTCCTTCTCGAATATTTCCATCGCACTTGGGTCATTCCGGAAAAGATTGTCGGCCATCTTACCACTTGCTTCGAGTGGGAATAGCAGTGCATCTTCAATTTCATCCGCTTCTGTATAAGTATAGCTCGGATCAAAACCTTCGTCCATATCTGTAGTCTCGCCCGGAGACCAGTTGAAGGCCCTTGCAGTCTTGTCAAGGCCGTCCCACATGTTGGTGACTTCTTCGCCAGGCTTGATACTACGAACGCGTTCTGTCTCGGGGTCTCGTGTGATAGTCTGGAGGATATGGCGCGTCGCAGAGAACATGTCCTTGAGTTCGTGCACGCGCAAAGCACGGGTGAGAATCTAATGTGGTCAGCGCCGCCCGAGTAACGGGAACGGTATTGGAGCTCACCTCTTCCAGTTTTCTTTGCAAGATGAAGAAGGAGCGTCCAGCGGTCGCATCCCAAACATAGACATCGTAGTATTCGTCGAAGCCGAAACGCCACTTGCGGGCAAGGTCCTGCAAGAAGACACATCAGCGGAAGTCATCGACACCCTGCAGATATAAGACCTACCATCTGCTCGAAGAAATCAGGCCCGATTTCACCGATGATGTTGAATTCGTTGCGTGTAGCTCGTCCCCAACCACTCTTCTCTCGCAGCAGCCAAAGCTCCTTCTTGGGTGGCTGGACAACTATACGACCCGTTTTGCGATCGCGCACCAGGGCACGGATCTCCCATGTCTCATTGGAGAGATACTGGATGAAGCGGCGACTAACGGGATCATCGCGTTTGATATGTCCGCAAATGAAGTTTCTCATTTCGATGACTCCGTGCGAGCGACGGGCCATGCCACGACTGCCCGTCTGAAAGTGATGTGTCACCTTGTCTGCCTTGTCTCCGTTGAAGTAGGGGATGAAGCCAAGTTGGAGAAGCTGCTGGCGCGGAAGGTCGCCAACGAAGCGTGTCCACTTGGGTGCAGGGAAGTAGTGGTACAGACACAGGATGTTCAGCTCGAAGAACTCATTCCAGTTCCTTGCGAGCTCTACTGCATCAAACAGATCGGAGTCCTTGGCGATGACGGAGAAGTGGAACCATCCGCCGCGATTCAAGGCCTTCTCACTTGGATAGTTGTACATGAAACGTCCGCACACCTTGATCCGCATCCGCTTGCGAGTATAGCTGCTTTCGTCGGTGACTTCGCCGAAGTCCAAAACGCCATCCTCGCCATCGAATAATTCGGGATCTTGCTTTTTCGCCTTCTTAGCAGCTTTCTCTCGCTTCGTCTGGTACTTGTCCGGTAGCTCATCTCTGTGCTTGGGAATGAGCCTATGCTTCCGCGGAATGTGGCCCTCGTTATCCTCATCGTGATCAGGATCAGCTTTCGGGTGGTCCTCTTCAGCACCATCTCGCTCACGGATGAAGTCGGCGCAAGCGTCTCGAACATCCTGAAGGCCGGGTCGCTCGAGCTTCAAGCAAAGGTCTCTGAGGTGCTCCCGTGTCACTTCGCCGTGATTTAGGAAGTCACTGATGCTCTCGCTCTCAAGCGCAATTGGCAGCAGTGTAGCCTGTGAAAGAAGCAGCCTGCAGAACAGAAAATTCTTGATCTCAGCAACCTCGGTCAGGAGCTGTTCAATCTCATCGTCCGGAAGCGCTGCCGTTGTAGCTTTGACACCGAGAGGACCGTTGCCCTGCATATACCAGCCTGTGGGTCGTTCAAACTTGATCGGCTTCCGAAGCCTGTCGCGCATCTGCTGCTTGGTCTCCATCTCAATGACGCTGGGACCTCTGCCCTCAGCTGTTTGTAGCGTAGGGTCTTCTAATTTCTTCACTTCTGCGTTGGCCTTCCTTGCTCTTTTCTTCGCACTCTTCGAAAGTGGCTTGTCTGTTGAAGTGGTCGCCGAAGCCCAATCTTGTTCAACAAGTCCAGGCATAGCCTCATCCTCACTAGACTGCTCGTGATCTTCCAGCATCAAGAAGAACTCGATCAGGTCGATGTAGTTCTCCTTCTCGTATCCGTAGACATCCTGGATAGGGTCCCACTCATCCTGTTCTTCTTCAGACATTTCAGACAGACGTTGGGTGTAGACCTGATTGAGGAACTCTTCCTGTCGCTTCCGGTCCTCCTTGGACTTCATCTCACGCTGATGACGTGTAATCTCCTTCTGATGTCGTCTGAACAGAAGCGATTCGAGCTTGACCTTCTTACTCTCCGTTTCGCCATGCTTCTCCTCCTGCTCTTGAGCTTTCTTGACCCAGTCGTACCATTGCTTCTGTTGATGCATGAGTGCAGCAGCGCGCTTTCCAAGCTTCTCGAGACTTTTGACCATGACATGTCGCTCGTTCTGCAACCTGTCAAGATACTTCTCGTGACCATAGTCACTGTCGATAGCGTAGAAATGACTGTGGTGCAGCTTGCGAGCCCGGATGACTCGGTCCAGAAGATTGTATCTGCGGAAAATGTAGTCATGAACCTGCCGTAGTGTTGCCTCTTCTTCTATATCGATGAAGTCGAGCACAGCTACCGAGACCTTTTTGCTCGCAAGGTATGCTGGCGGCTTCAGTGTATCAAGCTCCGCATTGCGCTTCTTGTAACCGCGATAGAGTGCTACGAGACGTCAGTACGATGCACTTTGCTGTCCGTCTCCCCACAACACGCCTCTTAAGCAGCACAGTTGCATTCGACGGGTCGACTAGGAAAGCTGCACTACGCCCCTTGACATTGACGCGAGTGAAACGCGCAAAGGCGACCATCGGAGGATGTAGCTTCCTTATCACACGCAGTCTGGCCGCTGAGGTCGGAAAGAAGCCGCGCACGACAAATGGGAGCCATGGCTACGGAGGCCGTGTCTGCGAGCTACTTGCGCATCAAAATTGCAAAATATGGCGAGGAAAGTGTTCAGGTATGAATGGCAGCAAAATCAGGGGATGCGGTTAGAGAGTCGAGGACAGGACGCGATGATGCAGAAGGCGTTCCAACTCAAGCCAGTTCGGATCGGAGAACGAGACCTCCGCACGCGAAGATTGGTTCGATGGTGGGGTATGACGATCCCGCGACAAGTCGAATCGCGTGAGCAACGCGACGACAGGTGATCAGTGCGACGTGAACACGAGGTAGGCGATAACAAGACGACAAGTCACACGAAGAGCGCGAGAAGAGTGGTCCATAGCGGCATTAGATCACCGCGGGACACCATTCCGGTTGATCATTATATTCTCGCGCGTAGATCTGTGCAGTGCACCCCATCAGACTATATCAACATGTCGTCTCAACCCTTCAAGGCCTCTCTGATATTCCTCTCCACACCCTGCACCGCCTCCCTCACGCTAGGCGCAAAATGCCTCTTCAGTATCTCTCCCTCCCAGACCGTCCCTGCGAATGCATTGCTTCCCTCGACTTCTCCCTTCAGCGCATCAAACACGCCATCGCCTCTTCTTTCCTCCGTGTTCCAAAGCGGTGCGACCTTTTTGCCATGGCTTCGTGTGACCCTGTTCAGCAAGCCGAGCATCGCCGTGCACGACTTCTCGGGCAAATGCATGGAGATGGTCATGAGTTGTTTGGCGAATGCGGCCACGCGTAGAGGTGGAACGGCTCGCAGTGCTGAAGCGGGCAGGAGGACGGAGGAGAGGGAGCGAATGAGCAGAACGATGGTGGTTTGGACGTTGATTTTGTTGGTTGGAATGTGGCTTTCTGCAGCGTTGGGATCCGGTAGGTGCAGGGACTTTGAGCTCAATTCGATGTCTGGATTCAAGGAGACGGGGTGTAGTGTGCGGTATAGATGAGTGATGAAGAAGCTCAGGTCGAGCTTCAGTGTCGAAGCCGTCTTCGTGCCGTCTTGGCCTTCTAGAAGGGCAAAAGCTGTGATGACGCAGAGAAGGGATTCGCGTGTGAGATTGCGTTCCGGGACTTCGTCGTCATCGTCATCCTCGTCTTCTGCGTCCTCGTCGTCGGATACTGCAGCGGCCGCGGATACTTCGGCGGTGGTAATGATGTCGCGAAGTGCTTCGAGGATGTCACCAAAGAAGTCTTGGTTGATCAAGTGCGCGTATCGCGCCAGTCCTTCCAGCACAGCGCCCATAAGTCTTGGAGATCGTGCCTTCAGGATGCGGAAGTAGGCCACGAAGACCATCTTGAGTGTCTCGGCCTGCATCCTATCGCGCTCTTCATGGCTGACTGCTGCATCTGCTTCCCTGAATTCCTTCTCAATGGCTTTCTTCTCTTTCAAATCCTTTCGTAGCCTCTTCGTCCGAAACTCGCGCTTCTGCTTCAACTTCTTGCCATTTACTTGCTGATCTTCAGCCTTATCGACGGAGTTGTACGAAGCTTTGTGCGCAAACTCGGAAAGTAACCGAAGATGTAGGAATGTGTTCAGAACGCTCTCATCGAAGTGATAATTCTTGCCCTTCATCATCTTGGTCAGCATGGTGACTGCTTCCAGCGACGCATTGCCCTCCTCATCAGTCTCGAACAGCTTTTCTAACGCCTCTCTACACCGTACGAAGTCTGCATCTACGCGTCTTGTGCTCAACTTGCCAATGAGAATCTTCAACAACTCTCCTCGAAAGTTGAAGTGTGGTACTGCTACAATCAGGTTGCATGCACAGCTGATGGCGACCGACGCAACACTTGCAGTCTGCTCATTCTTTGATCCGCTAGACTTTGCCAGCTTTCCCAAATGCTCCACATATGCCTGGTACCCAGTGACAAGCCTCTGCTCGAACGTGCGCAGCTTCTTGACATCCTTGGAGATTTTCTCGCCCATGGCTTCTTCCGACAGCGGTCGTATCCTGTATCCTGGAATGAGGTCCTTGAAGATAGCCACCTGTGTCGCCAATGCCAGCTTCTTGACCGTTGTATTCTCCGAGTCTGCGAGCGCTGCCAGCGTCTTCAATGCGTGTATATGCTCCTCTGGGTCTTCATTGACCAGGCTCGCTATCCTCGCCAGCTCCTCTTTCGCTTCGATTATCTGTTGCCGCGCGGGTATCTTGGGCTTTTCCTCTTCCACTGGCGCTTCCTCTTGCTCCTCGTCGTCTTCGTCTCCAGATCCCAAGAAGCTGTCCGAGTCTTCGCTTTTCACCTCCTCCGCCGCGGGGGCTGGCGCAACCCATCCTTCCACTGTCCTGACTGGCAGCCTCTTGTTCTCCTTCTTCTTATTCAGCTTGCGCGGCCTATTCTCGTAGTCCTGCTCGAGGTCCCATTTCGCGGCATTGTTCAAAAAGCTCTCTTTGTGACTCTTCTTCGAGGGCAGCGGATAAGCGCCGTCCTCCGGCGGCGACAACCGTCGTCTCTTCGCAGCGTGTTCTCGTGACATTGCGATGATATCACGGAATCAGAGTGTGGAGGTGTCGGTCGTGCGACTTGTCCAGCGCCGAAATTTTGGGTTGCACGCTTATCGATAACACTAGCGTCAGAAAAAGTCCCATCTCGTCGACCTCGACTGCGACTGCGCAACTGTACATCAATTCGCGCTTCACCACATATACACAAAATGCGGCCCCTCACGGAACCGGAGACGAAAGTCCTCTTCGAGAAACTCGCCACGTACTGCGGAAAGGGCATATCAAACCTCATCGCCGACCCCTCAGGCGGCTCAGATCGCAATGTCTTCCGCGTACAGGTATGCTTCCCACGTCTACCAAAGCCTCGCCTGGCTTCTTAATGGAGGCAAGACTGGAGATGATCCACAAAGGACGCGCAGTCAATCGCGATATCCACGCCTCCACTTCCAACATATTCAACTTCAACATCAAGAGCACGCAAACTAACAACTCCCCCAGGGCTCACGAGTCTACTACGTCCGCGAATCCCTCGCCAACCTCGCCACGTCCGTCGCGCGCGACAACCTCCTCTCGCTGGGCCTGTGTCTAGGCAAGTTCACCAAAACGGGCAAATTCCGCCTCCACATCACCGCCCTGTCCGTCATCGCCCCGCACGCGCGCTACAAGGTCTGGGTCAAGGCCAACGGCGAGATGCCCTTCCTGTACGGAGGCAATGTGCTAAAAGCGCACGTTGGGCGCTGGAGCGAAGACTGCCCGGAGCACCAGGGCGTGGTTGTGCTGAGCATGAACGACACACCGCTGGGCTTTGGCGTCAGTGCGAGGAGTACGGCGGAGGCGAGGAAGTTGGATCCGACGGGCGTGGTGACGTTTCGACAGGCGGATATTGGGGAGTATTTGAGGGAGGAGGATACGCTGTTTACGACTTGAGGGGAAGGAGAGGAGGGGGATGAGGACAAAGCGAACAAACGAGCAAGATTTCTGTGGCAGGCCTCGGAGAATGAGGTGTGACGAGACGAGCTTCGCGCGCTTTGCAGGGTAGAGAAGGCGAGAGCAGTGGCTGAACAGGAGAAGACGGGCGCAAAGTATACCTGCTCAAGTGGTAAAGATGTACGAAGAAATGATACCCAAGATCAATTCAGTTGCTCAAAGCCATACGAGGTGCACATGAGATGCGCAGTAAAATCCCGGTTCAAAGCATTCTTCTTTTCTTCGACATGACCCCAATATCGAAGAAGAATCGCAGTCTGCATGACAGTTGCGAAGCTCGCTCTCTCCCACTGTTGATGTACATGTGTTGATGCTCCGCCCATTCGACTCGGGTATCAATCTTACCGCTGGTCCCCTTATACCAATACAAATATGTTGCAATCTTCTGCAGAACACACCCTGTCGGCCATCACCTTACTCTCCCAACTTCTCAAGCAATTTCCGTCTCCTCCGCTCCACCAGCTCATTATTGACTTCCTCCAGCGTCGGCACTCTCCACCGCACGCCATCTCCCGCATCGCCCGGGAGCTCAATCCACTCCTGCTGCGCCTTGGAAGGCTTGTCGCCCAGATCGTCGCCCAGAAGCATGAAGTTGTCCCAGGCCTCCTTCTCCTTTGCGCGCTCGTACGCCAGCAATGTGCCGTCTTCTTCGTCGAGGTTGTAACCGTAATATCCCGCGTCAACCCGTTGCCGCAACTCAGACCTCTTCTCTCTGCCCTTTTGTATGCCTGCATCGTCTTCCGGTCTCTGCTGCCTCTCAAACAGCTCCTTCACACCCGGCAGCTCTTTTGCGCGTCCAAAGTATCTGTACCCCTTGCCTCCACCCGGCACCTCCTTGCCGTCTTCGTCCAGTACTCGTCCACCCCTCATGTAATTTGGGCCGCCGAGATTCCGTATCTGACTCTCCCACATGTGTTTCTCGCGCATGAGCTTGTTGATCTCGTCGTTGAGGTCGCGAATCTGGTAGTCTGAGAGCGCCTCATCCTGGATCTTTGTGACTTTGCGCGAAATCTCCTTCAGCACTTGGCCACGCCATTTTTCGCACACGGGTATCGACGTTACAGATGTGATGAGCTTGGGCCGGCGAGTGCGCGAGATGTCGATTATGCCTGCTTCGGCAGCTTGCGCTGCGCGGAAGCGAAAGAGCATAGAATGCGCCTTCTCGGAGTTACGAGCCATAGTTGAGGTGGGTGTATGATGTTATCGCGAAGTCAATTGCAGAGATTTGCGAAGGTGAGAGACTGGTTGTGTGTGGTTGCGATGGGGATAGCATCGATGAGTGTCGTGTGGTTTGTCGCGAGTCGCAGCCGGGTCCGTGGATCTAATTAAGCCTGTGTTGTGCCCTCCAAAGTGTAGTATTAGAACTCGAAAGCTGCCCGCAGTCGCAGAAAAGAAGTGCTGACGGTGAAATGGAATGCGCGCACGGCGAGAGTGTTGTTGTTGGAGCGAATACAGGCACCGAACGCGATTGGAAAGTTTGGCGTTTCGATGCAATTCTGCCATGCACGACCGCCCCGCGCCTTGGCGTTTACCGTTTGCATAAACATTCAGCATTTGCGTTCATGCAGAGTAATTGAGTTCAAGCATGTTCCGACGACAGCCAATCACACGGCAGTCATGCTAGATTCGAGTCACATGCAGAGTACAGCTCGATCGCAATTTAGTTGTTTCTCATTTCATCGCACTCAATCTGATCGCAGGCCGTCAACAGGGATATCTCTAACACCGCCGAAAGACATTATGATGCACCCCCCTCCATATTATTACGCGAACAGAGACAATACAGGTAATGGAAATGAGGCCGAAGTAAGGGCGTCGAGTTAGATGCTGCGAAGGGTCCTTGACTAGACCCAAGACTCGAGTTGCGGAAGGAAAGGGTCGTTACGTGAAGGTACACCCCCATTCGAGATTGCTTCTGAGCTCTCGCAGGCAATGCTTGACCGATAAACGCCAGATATCCCTCCGGCCGCGCCACCACTGCATCTTCTGCTTTGTTCGAACATAGATCGACAGTAAATGCCCACACGCTGAAAAATTGATAGAGAGGTACAAAGGAAACTGGGAAGAAATCCCGGCAATGCTGTTGGAGACTAGGAAAAAGGACTGTCAGCCATCACTAATGACTATATTTGTTTTGTGAAAGGTGCGAGATAGAGGAGCGCGGTAGGAGAGAACGGCAGGGAAGCTAGGCACCCGCTCCGTAGTTTGCAGCTTCCATCTCAGTCTGATGCTTGATACGCTCGTTCCGCGACTCCGCTCTAGAAGTGTTGCGCGATTCGTTGCGTGATTGAGATCGTGAGCTCAAAGACCCAATCAGCGAAGGCCGAGAATTGACGTTGTTACTGCTGTGCCTTCCCTTCAATGAATGCATGTGAAGGTGACCGACATCGTGTTTGCCTATAGTCTGTTAGCTTGCATAGTCATTGGATTGCAGATATGCTCACCATCGCAGCATGCCCGGACATTGACCATGTTGTCAGATCGCGTCCAACATGATCTTGAATGTCACGGCCGAGCTCCATCTTGGCATCACTTGGCTCTTCATACGTGGTTGAATCTTGCACGCTAGTTCTACTTCGGCGGCTAGAAAACGATCCGCGCATTGCAGATGTGGGCCGAAGAATGCTGCTGAAACGACTTGAGACGGATCCTTGGACTTGTTCTGTTGACGTCGAGCGGGCCTGTGTTGTTGGGTTCGCACGAAGCGTAGGGACTTGAGCATGATGGGGTGAAGACGTGCGCCTTGTCACGTACGATGACATAGACGCTCGTGAGCGACCGGTGGCTCGCGAGGAACTGCGGTATCCGGCGTTAAACTCATCCTGAATCTCATCGGTGGCTGCTGGCTTCGGCTCTGATTGCTCATTCTCGTCAACGCGCTGGCACAAGTAGCTGAGAGCGTTGTACCAGGTTTCGTGGCGTTGGCCCGTGGTGGCAGTGAACTTGATAGAACGGCCGGGCGTACTAATGAGCAGACTCTTTTGATGAAGCCCCGGGGGAAGTGGGTTGCTGTCCTCGACTTCCTGGACAGATTCGATTGCCACACTCTTGCCCTTTAGTTCTGTCTTGCCAGCGGTCTGTGGATCCCGATCACTCCAGTACAAAGTCCTCGTGTACGGGTGGATCCAGAAGAATCGTCGATGTCGATTTTCAGATAAGCCTTCACGTCCAGTTTTGCGAGTGTATTTCCATAGATACTCGCCAATCATGGTTTGCGTTATGGCTTGAATCATCCGTGGGTCAGTCGCACCAGGAGGCACACCATTGGGAGTGAAGGAAGGGCCACCCTGCATGTTGAAGCGCTGATCAACCTCGGAAGTGAAGGAGGACAGCGATGATCGCCGGCTGATCGGCGAGGACGTTCCACTTCGCGCATCGCCACGTTGTGAATGGCGACGAGGCCGAGGCGTTGTCCCACCGGTCTTCGGAGTCATGGTCGCACTCCCCGTGCGGATTGAAGGTGTTTGTGGTCGCTTCTTGTAAGCTGATGCAGGCATGATCGGAGGACCCATCAAACCTGGGGACACAGGAGGCAGACTCTTTGCAGCTGCGGCAATGACTTCCTTGTGGTCCGGAGGAAGTGGTGGTGGAGAAGCAGCACGTGAACGTATGCTGCCAGAGCTGCCAGGTCGTCTAGGCGTCCGACCCTCGTTCGAGAGTCTTCTACTTGGTGACGGCGGAGGAGATAGAGACTTTTCTGCTTCTGATGTTGCGCCCGTAGCGGAATACCGCTGGCTTCGAGCCAACAAAAGCTTGTCAATTTGGGCAGCAGACACCATAGTCTGAGTACCCTCGTCAGCCACGGGTGTCCTAGGGGTCTTTGGAAGAGAGTTCGAGCTAATCGACGCCAGCGGCACGCGACCTTCCGCAGCGATGGAACGATCCGTATTAGGTTGAGATTGCTTGTCCTTGGTCTGTGGGAACATCGAATCGAAGAAGCCAAGCTGCGAAGTCTGCGCGACATCCTTCTGCTCGACGCTGGTCTGCTCTGATCCTGTGGCTGTCGAGAAAGGCACCGCGCCCGTCCGATGCGCGGTCGTGGGTCTTGAAGGGACCGATGGCTCTGTATGGTGAGAGGAGACAGTCGATAACGTCAGCAATGGGGCCGGAACCCGGGTAGCGGTTGAGGGTCGACTTGAGGTCGGGAGAAAAGAAGGTAACGTAGGCGATTCGGGCTGTGTCTCCTGCAAGGTAGTGACATCAGAGAAGCGATGCTGCGAGGGGAGAGCCCTTGGCGTCAGGATGGGCTCCGTCTCCTGGGTGATTATGTGAGCCTCGCGCAGCGCCTGCTTTTGTGGAGCGACAGGTTGAGTGTCGAGAGCGGAGAGCATCGATAATCTTGGCTGAGCCGGTTTCACCGGATCGACTGGCTCGCTGGCCTGTGACGATAGAGTCGACGAAATGGTCAATGCTGGCTGACGAGGCTCTACTGGTGCCGAGGATTGATGCACGAGAGATGACATCTGTGGTGCTTTCGGTTTCTGCACCTCTTGAGGTTCGGTCGCTCGCGATGACAGATTCGACATCCGCAGGACTGGCTGTTGGGGCGTGACGGGCTCTGTAGACCAGGAGGACAACGCGGATACCTGAAGTGGCTGTTGTCGAGGCGCAATGGGCTCAGTGGCATGAGACCGTAGCCCGGAAAGTTGAGGCACAGTCCGCTTCGCAATAAATGGTTCCGTCGCCTGTGAGGACATCTCCGAGAAGGTCGAGCGTAGCGGCGCTGGAGCACTCGATGGCTCTGTCGAGTGCGATGACAGACTGGACAGCTGTAAAGGTGGTCGGCTTGGCAAGCCCTGTGCATCTGTTGCGTGACTGCCGGTACCCTCAATGTCCCGGGTTTCTTCTGCAGGCATCGGTGCACGCTGGGTCGAGGAGTCGCTAGGACTGGTACTGTGCGCATAGATACCAGACGCTAGCAACGCCGCTGGGGCCAAGGTCTTCGACAAACTGCCATCTTTTGGCTCGCGCTCCTGTTGCGTAATCGTCGAGATACCGAGAGCGGGGGCCACTACCTCTTTCTCGACAGGCGCAACGGGGTGTGTCTCGTGCGAAGTGAGGTCGGACATGCCCATTACTGGCAGGGCAGCGAAGCGTGGCTCAGTATAATGTGAAGACACAGAGGACATATTCAATGGCACGATGGGTGCTGCTTGAGGCGAGGTGTGCTGCAGAGATAGCAAGGAGTAATCGAAAATTGGTGCAGGAGCGGCTTTGGGCGCACTCTCGTGAGCGGATAGCGAGGATATCGAAAGAGAAATGACGGGCGGAGCTTGAGGTGATGTGGCATGTCCAGAGACGCTGGAGATATTCAGCGCTGGTGGCGAAGCAATCTTGGGCACCGTCTCTTGTGCAGTGAGGGATGATACGAGAAGTTTTGGCTGGGGTGGGCCGAGAGGGCTTGTGTCGTGAGCGAATACTGAAGACATATGTAAACTGGCTGGCTTCGGAGCTTGAGGCTGAGTGCCTTCGGACTTGATCGCAGACAAATCTATCCTTGGGAAAGGTTCAGACTCTGTCATCATGCCCGAATCAACCATCGCCGGCTTGACAACATCGATCTGACGAGGGGACTTCTCGGCGACTGATCGTCTAGTAGCATCTGGCGAGGAATCAGGAGAAAAGAGGACACTGGATCGGCTTGGTGTTCCTTCGCCCATGCTACTTCCGTCGTCATCTCCGCTAAGATCGTTTAACTCTGCGAAGAGGCTCTTGCCTTGGGCAGGCGTATTTTCTCTACTGTCGCTTGCAAAACTGGCAGGCGAGTCCTTTGCAACCGGGGGTGTGCCCGCGAACAGGTCTCGGCTCGACCTTGGTGTTGACAAGCGAGCGCTACCTTGCTTAGCCTTGAGCCGGAAACGAGGGTGCTGATTCTGTATCGGCGTCCTGATATCAGGCTCATCATACTCGTCGCCAGAAGTAGATGCCGTGCTCTCGTATGAGTCATTATGCCGTCCACGAGGGAGTGATGATCGACTTTGGCGCTTTGTCACTTGCGAGGAACCAGCTTCAGTCTCGGTTAGCTCTTCGCTGCTCTCTCCGTCGAGGGTCTCTGCGCCCGTCAAGAAAGCATCGGTCTCTGTGGTCGTTCCATCACGTTCATTGGCAGTCTCGAATGCGGCGTCTGACGTCTCGTTGGCAGTCTCGAAACCTTCATTAGCACTTGTGTCTGCAGCTGAGCTGAAGCCGCTGGTAAAGGCCCCGGGAACATAGTCTGCTGGTCTGGGTCGTCGACTGGGTGTGTTCTGCATGCCCTCCTGCTCCTCCCAGTCCTCGTCGTCCTCGATGATCTCATGGGTACCGGAACGCAGCGCACCAAGGCGGTCAGGGCGGGCTGGCTTCTTGAATACATCTTTGTCGGTCTTCCTTCGCTTGCCTGCACTGCCGGGCGCATTAAGAGGGCCACGGTTGGTCTCGAGCTCATCGCGAGCGTCTTGTAGCATGCGCTTCAGTTCGATTTTCTCGGTCTTCTCGCGATGAATGTTGTTCTTGAGCTGCTGGATCATACGATGCGCATGTTGAAGTGAATGTTTTAAGGTCTCTGATTCAAGCATGCCATGGCGCGGGGTAGCTTTGCTTGGAGATGGTGGAGGAGAGTGCTCAGGTGTCTGAGTTTCGCGCTCTTCTGCACCATCGTCTGGCGAAGTGTCTTCAGCTGCGACTTGGTCGTCAATTTTCATGCGATATGCTACTGCCTTGGCGAGTTCCTGATTCTGAGTTGACAAATCTTCCACTTTGCGCAGCAGAGCATTCTTCTCCGTCTCAGTCATTGTGACATTGCGTCGGAGGCTTGTCAGCTCGGTCTCGCTCTGCTTTGTCTTGTTGATGTGATCATCGTTGAGTTTGGCGTATTGCTGCCTCAGGTCCTCTATCTCGCGCTCAAGAGTTGACTTTTCGGAACGGGCCAGGTTCAAGGCATGATTCAGACGATGTTCCTTGTCCGCAGCCGACTTGAATTGAAGCTCCGACTCGCGGACTTGTGTTTCCAGGTTCCAATTGACGTCTTTGAGTCGCGACTCGCTTTCGTCAAGTGTGCGTAACCGCTGCGATAGGCCTTCGACTTCGATTTCAAGTTGCGATCTATCCAAATCGGCCGCTTTCAGGGCGTCCTCCTTCTCGAGTAGCACAGCTTGCAGGTCCTTGAGCTGTGACAGCAGAGACGTGGAGATCTCAGTAGCAAGCGCGATGTCATTGATTCTGCTTGGCTGCTGGTTTCGCTGCTTCCGCGAGGGGACACTGACTTTAGTGGGCGAGTGTTGAGCTTCGCTAGAGTAGACGGATGCGCCACCCGCTGTGTCAGTCTCTCCGCTGGGCACGCGAGACTTGGGCAAGAAAGCACGAGCTGTCTCCCGTCCTACTTCGTTGAATTCCTTTTCTAGCTCAGCAAGCCTATGGCGCAAGTCGGGCCCGATGTCGCTCTCCTGCTGCTGTTGCTCGACCTCCTGTAGCCTCTCCTGTAGCTCTCTCCGCTGTTGGACAAGCGATTCGCCGAGGTGTGATGTCTCCTGGAGCCGCCGCGTTGTCTCTGCAAGATGTGCCTGCAGAGCCCGCTTCGCTTGCGCTGGCGATCCGTTGAGGTACAGTGAGAACTGGGAGCTGTCGAAGGCGGCATAGCGTTGTCGCTGGGCATCGTGCGAGCCTGAAATGAAGGGATCGGAGCCATTGTGATTGTCCACCGCGAGCGCACCCGGCGGTGGATTCGCTGTCGCCATTAGTAGTTCCTCAGGCTCTGCGCCTATTCTTCCATGGCCTATGGTTGACTTTTCGGTGATGTGGACACGCGAGTCGTGCCGTGAGGCGGCGTGGAAACGTTCGTGAGAAGGTGCTCTGAGGGGCAACGTCCGAGTCAGAGAGCCCACGATGACTGGCGGTCCGTTTCCGGGTGGTCTAACAATGGGGTCGATTGTATGTTTCACTCGGACAGGGTGAGGCTGGAGTTGTAGAGAGAGCCACAGCGGACGTTGAAAGGGTTGGCTGATAGCGACGCGATCTCAGGCGACACCGTTGGACACGGCAGCGGCTACTAGGGTTCGGTTGGCGCGTTCGGTCACTACGGGACAGACAACTCAATGCACATCCCCGAAGCAGCGCCTACAGGCAGAAAAGAACGAAGGAAATGCCGGGTGGGCGAGACGGTGATGACGAGATGGGATGGGCGCGGGAGGTGTTTTGCATTAGACATCTGTCATGGCTAATGAGTGATGAAGGACCGTGCTTGCGTCCGATGCCAAACATCAACAACATGGACAGCTGCCAGGGTGTGAAAGCCCCTCAATTGGCCCGCCTACGAGTTCCATGCCAGTCCATGCTGGAAACAGTTACGTAGACGACTCTACAAACCAGGTGCCCCTCACTGTCTGCAGGCCGAGGACGTGTGGTTATTGGCCTGCCACAAGACGCGATGCTTCCAGAGCCGTGACGCGGAACCACTCCCCCACAGCGCGACCCAGTCAACAGACAGGGTTTGGCAAAGAGCGCAAGATTGCACTCAACGCGACACGTCCAAGTTGCGAGCTCCCGCCGTGTTAAGAAAATGACATCTGCAGGCAATAATCTCCGAAGCGCCAGTAGGGCGGGTGAAGTTTACGTTCAGGAAGTACCGTACAGTCCTGCGAAGCCAATCAGGAGGGTACTTATCTCTCCTTTCGAGGATTTGATAGGCTGCTTCTCAAGTACTTCAATCGCATGACAGTCGCAGATGGGATAGCAGCCTTCGCATGTGAAGACACCTTACTAGGGATGTTGCTCACCATTGAGTCATGCCCTTGCGATGAGATGATCGACCGCATGTTGGAAACATAACAAGCAGCGCCACTCTCTCCGCGCTTTAGTCAGCATGGGATCGGTCAGCCACGGTGTGGCGCACCTCGAACTTTCGACTTGCGCAACCACAGCACATAAAACTTCTCACCCAACTCTACGACGTTTTATGCAATGGAAGCCCCAGTAGTCAAGTTCAAGAAGCGAGGCGCAAAAGCTGCGCCTAGGAAAGCTGCGGCCCCACCACCGCCGTCCGATTCAGATGCATCCTCGGGCTCAGAGGCAGAAGGCGAAGATGGTCGCGTAGTGAAGCGCCGCAAGATCAACGACAACGCGCTCAAAGCCTCTACCGCCGAACAGAAGACCAGATCCGGATTCGAGGGCACAACGACTTACGAAGCTGACCGCTCAGCGGTAATAGAAGCCAGCAACGATGCGACGAAGCAAACGAACTGGTACGACGAGAACGCCGACGGTGCCCTAAGTTCCAAGAATCTGCTTGGGAGCACGCGCTCGAAACCACAGACTTTCATCGAGAAGAAAGCAGACGCGCCACCGCGGCAAGTGGGCCCGCAGAAGGCCTCGACGAACATACGCACAATCACAGTCACGGATTACACCCCGGACGTCTGCAAAGACTATAAGCAGACAGGCTTCTGTGGTTTCGGCGACAACTGCAAATTTCTGCATGCGCGCGAAGACTATGCGGCAGGCTGGAAGCTGGATCGCGACTGGGAGATGTCCACCAAGGGCAAGAAGCCTGCGGGGACAATTGTCGCGTCAGCAAATCGAGACGAGAAAGAGAAGGACGACGATGGCATTGATTTGGCGATGCTAGAGAAAATACCGTTTGCCTGCCTCATCTGCAAGAAACCGTACAAGACGCCCATCGTCACGAAGTGCGGCCACTATTTCTGCGAGGCGTGTGCGCTCAAGAGATATCGGAAAGACCCTACCTGTGCGGCATGTAATGCGAAGACACAAGGCGTCTTCAACGGCGCAAAGAATCTGCAGAAGCTACTTGAGAAAAAGCAGAAATGGGAGGACAAGAAGAAAGCTGAAGCTGAGGCGGCGGAGAAGGAAGCAGAGGGAGGGGAGTGAAGACATGCTGAGCTTTGAACTGCAAACATTCAGAACCACTGGGATCAGTCTAGGCTCTTTGCCAGCCACTACAAATATACTCGAGCGTGTTCCGCTCAGCGAGCAGGATCCCCGCGCCGAAAGTTCTTCGAGAGAATATGGCGTGCAGACTGTGCGGACGGGGCAGGGCTTGCAGCCGTCCGGGAAGCTCGAGATGCTTACACTTGAGCGAAGCGCTAAAGAGACTGCATCCCAGAAGTTCTCAGACGGAACTAGCACATTATATGTGAAAACTCAAGTAGTCATATCTACCTACATAGCGAGAGAGCGCGGAAGGGCCAAAATGAAAAGCCAGCTAAGAACCGCTAAATGTCACCACCAAAATACTAGCCATCTCCCTCCTCACCAAGCCAACACCTCCTTCTGTGCCCCACTCGCACACTCGATCCCCGCACAAATCCTCTCATCCTCCTCACTCACACCCACATTCTCCCTCATCGTCTGCCTCGCCGGCCAAATCTCCCTTCCCTCCCTTCTCTCCCGCTCCCAATGCTCGCTGACGACCTCTCTAACCGTGTTCTGGAAAAACAGCGGCGCTTTCTCGTACTTGGGGTGCAGCTGCCCGTTCACGAAGACTCCGCGGTCGAGATTCTTCTGCGCCGCGTCGCAGAGCACTTTGTCTTCGCGCATGACGCGCTCGTACATGTCGGCGATGAGGTGGAAGTCGGCGTCGCTGGAGTGCCGGTTGCGGTAGATTTCGTACGACATGGTCGAGGTAGTGGGGGAGGTGGGGAGGAATTTTTGGATCATGATGAAGTGGCGGCTTGGGTGGTGTTAGTGGTAGTCACTTGTTGTTACAGCGATTGTACGGAGTGCGGAGGATGGGAAGGGAGAGTTTGGGGAGTGTGGGAGACTTACGAAACAGACATGGATGAGTTTGGGAAGTAGTACGTGCTATGTGTGTTCACGCCAGCTTTGACTTGTTCTTCGGTTGGTGCGCAGTGGTGCTGAATGTGGCCGTCTTTCAGGTCGCTGTCGAAGCTTTCGAGGTTCAGGAACGCTGGGATGTCGGGGTGTGTGGTGGGACAGTGGTAGCATTCGTTGAAGTTGTCTGCGAGGATTTTCCAATTGTAATGGCCGTCGAGTTGGTATGTATGGTCGAGCTCGTAGTCGTCGAAGTTGATACCTGATTCGACATACCGTTGTTGCATATCCACGTTCTCGAAGTGCTCTTCGAATGACACCTCAGGTGTCTCATTGGCATCCATGTTTACCCATACGAAGCCGTTACGATCGACTTGCGTGTGGATTGGGAATAAACCGTTCTGCTCCTTGTCAAACTCCAGGTCTTGGTAGCCTGGTGCCTTGGCCAGCTTGCCATTCAAGCCATAGCTCCAGCCATGATATCGACATGCCAGAATTTTGGCATTGCCCGAGCCTTCTTTTTCAACCACAGGGTATGCTCGATGCCTGCAGACATTGTGGAAAGCGTTGACCTTCCCCGCTCGGTCTCGTGTGATAATGAAGTCGTAACCAGCGACATTGTAGCGGAGCCAGTCCCCAGTGTTCTTCACGCGGGAGCTGTGGGTCATGAATAGCCAGCGCCGCGTGAAGATAGCGCGGCGTTCAAATTCGTACATGGCTGGAGATGTGTACCACGATGCTGGAAGGGCGCGAACGGGTAACTCCTTGACTGGTGCTGCATCTTTAGTAGACGAGCCGAATGTGAAGTAGTGGAGAAGTCCTGATGCCATTGTGATGATAGTGATCTTGCAGAGTGTCTTCTGATCGTTAAGGCTTCGACAAGCCATGGTGGCACCTGTCTTTATATCAACCATGGACCAAGTGCTGCGTGACCGCCTCTCATCGCTTCGCCTACGCCATCCGATAAAGCATCCATGATAGAGACTTGATCAGGGAGGATATCGCGACAACGGAGCACCACTGATAGCATAACCAATCGCAGGAGCTGAGATTAACCAGTCGTATTCCCTTATCCATCGCTTGTTCCCTTACACTATCCTCTCTGGTGCTTGTCGTTCGCGATATCTGTGGATGCTCGATTCGGCAACTGGGAACGACGGGCTAACGAGCAACTATCACCAACCGTGTGCAACTTCTTCGCAGTCTTGCGATATCCACGTAACGCAGTTATGAGCAGGTCATCCTAACGTCCCGAGGTCTTCAACTCCATCCAGCATCCTAAAGATCCGTTACCGAGACGAGGGTAAGGATGGTGTTGCTGTAGTAGACGAATCTGAAGTGTAGGCCACCGACCAATCGCATCGATCCGAATCCATCACCAATCGCCTGTCGCGAGCATGCGCGATTGGCCGACAAGTTGAAACGAACTGCTTGTGATACGACTCCAACTCATACCTAATGGGAGGATCCGTCCTTCGGAATGTAAAGATGGTGTAGATAACACCTCGCCGTAGATTCCAGCGCATCGATGAGAGTGTAGATGCAAGGTATGCCACCCGCGCGTCCCTGAAAGGATGTTGCGAGCCCTTTAAAGTTAAACTTGCGGCTGAACCCAAGTTAGCGTGAGCTTAGCACCAGTTGCCTTATTCCGATAACGCCCCCTTTGAACAGGGTCCTTTTTCGAGCAAGCGCTCAATGAAGCGGACATACGGCAGGTCCTGAAGAGAAAGCTCTCACGGAACATCACAGCTCTTGGGAGCTTCATGCTGTACGCACTACATGCAATGCCTCACGAGACACGGTCAACACGCTACGCCGATCACAAAATACGAGACATACCATGACGACCTAGCAGAGTACGAAATGCCAACTTCCAGGTGGTTGGGGTGCCAAACCACCAGTACCCAGCGGAATTGCCTGGACATGCACGCAATGCAAGCTCGAGGAAGACGTGATTTCAAAACAGAGTGTCAGTTAAGCCAGCATTGGGGAGCTGGTGTGGCAGAAGATGTCGGTAAAAGAACTCGGCATGGGCTTTACAGCATTACACGACCTTCATGTCGCAGTGGATAACCCCAGCCTTTTCGTAGCATTGCGCAAGCAAAGAACGACACATGCCGAAGCTGCTTTCGGATATCCTTGGGTCTTGCAGCACACTGCTTGTGTCCATCAAGAGACTCTGGGCACTGCTTGGGCGTCAGCCGATCGCTCTCTTGCTGATATGGATCCTCAAACTGCAATGCGTATGACGCCTAATTATCACGGTTGGTCGCACAGTCGACACCCACCAAGCTCATCGATCTTCCAAGGGTAAATTGCTATCACTTCGACTCTACATCTTCGGGAGCTCTTCGAGCACACATGGCTCAGCTTTACAATAGAAGTCACAAGCTTCGATCCTGAGGCCACAGCGCTCATGCAAGCTGACGTGAGGTTGAACATGCTCATGACCACCATAAAAATCCGCCTGTACAAAGTTTGGTCGTTGTTGCAACACCACATTCTCAACTTCAGACATTGTTGAGCGTTCCTCTCGTGTTTTCCGCATGCTATAGTGTTCTGCGGCGTCGGCTGGAACGACCCGAGATGAGGTGGACTGCCGGCAAAATTCCATCTCATGGGTTGTGGACGAATGGCACGCATCGTAGATTGCCCTATACAGATCGACAACGTGGTCTGATTTTAGCCGTAAACCCTGGTGCTTTGAACATTGGATCAAAAGTCTTTCAACATGTCGAGGATTGAAGATGAGACTTTGCGGATCCGCTTCGAAGACCGCGCAGTGGCGGTGGTGCTTATAAGGGGGAGTGGAAAGACGGCGTCGATACACGAGCTTTGTCGCGGCCGCAAACCTTTGCAGCACACGACAACACATCCTACACGATATTCACAACCTTCACAGACGTCTCCGCGCTTACTCTCACTGCTACCTCACAAATGAAGTTCAATCTTGGTTCAAACATAGCGTCTCGTATAAAGGGGAGTGAGCAAAAATGCCGACTTGGCAACGTCCTGGCATAGGAGAATTCTTGCAGCTACTGCATCTGCACCGCGGAAACTACACATACTAGCTTCTGGTTTGGCGAAAGCTTCTCAAGCAGAGACAGGTCACGACATGCTCGGTCCTCACTCACCGATTCTTCTCGCATGAGATATTGATGGCGTCGCTGCAGATCCCATTACTCTCATGTGTCCATCTCATTCCACTTCGTCCTCCGATCCGACTTTTCCTGTCATTGACAATATCGTTACCCCACTATCTACACAACCTCGAGGTAACCCTAGATTACCTCCTGCATCTGCCGATCCTATCACACTTCCTTCATTTCCCATCAGGCAGCCCTTCCACGTGCTTACCTTACTCTCCTAATTAAGCTTCTATCTACTCTCACTATCACCCCTCTACCACGCTTAACCACCATGTCCAAGCGCGGCTGCATGCTCCGAGCACATTAGGGGTCTGTACACGCAAGGCTCACCGTAGGCTTGACGTTTCGCAGCAGTATAAGAGAGACATCGCACGGCTAGTCATGGCGGATTAGCCAGCACTGTTTCAAGATGGCGGCTCAGTCGTCGCTCAGAGCATTGTACGCTCTGCTCGTGTCACTCTCGCTTCTTTGTGTTCTTATCCAGGCCGACGTGGTATCGGATCTTGCTGCCAAAGGTCGTCCGAATGTCGACGCTGCTATTGCGAAGTCAACGACCTGTACCAAAGACAAGCTGCGCGTGCGCAAGGAATGGTAGGTTCTCCAGCTCAACTCGCTCTCAAGAGATGTAGCTTACGCGTTGCAGGGGCGACATCACCGCTGCGGAGAAGAAAGCATACATTGCCGCTGTCCAGTGCATCATCAAAGCGCCTTCGAAGCTGAGTGCCACACAGTATCCAGGAGCGAAGACTCGGTACGATGACTTTGTGGCCATTCATATGAAGAACACCATGTCCATCCATGGAACCGGAAACTTCCTCTCCTGGCACAGGTACTACACCTACGCGTACGAGAATGCGCTCAGGACCGAGTGTGGCTACAACGGCACTCAGCCGTACTGGGACTGGGGACGCTACGCGACTCCCGAGACATCGCCAATCTTCGACGGCAGCGACACGAGTATGAGTGGTCAAGGCGAGAAGGTGACCCACAACAGTAATGGTATAAAGCCTGCAGGTAATGGCGGTGGATGTATTGTCAGTGGACCGTTCAAGGACATGCAGGTCAATCTTGGGTACGTGCTTCCACATCATCCGATGATGTCTTCGTACTGACGCATCATAGCCCCATGGCCGCCATGGCTGATACCAGTCCACCGAAGAACCCGCGCTCAGATGGTTACGGATACAACCCGCGCTGCATCAAGCGCGACATCAGCGGCTATCTTGTAACGCGAGATGCTACTCCGGCCAAGATCGCAGCCTTGATCACGAGCAGCAGCACCATCGGACCATTCCAAGATACCATGCAGAGTGGAACTGGTGTGCATTCCGCCGGCCACTTCACCGTCTCTGGAGATCCGGGTTCTGGTCCGTCTAACATAATCGTCCGACTGTCGCACTTGCTAATGCATGACAGACTTCTACACGTCACCCGGTGACCCATACTTTTGGCTTCATCATTCCATGATCGACCGAACGTGGTGGATCTGGCAGGCGCAGGACTTTGCCAACAGGCAACAGGTCATCGCGGGTGGGACTAGCATGATGGGCGGCG
>TARA_R110002003_G_scaffold64_12_pt1 | contig 39753 bp, 41 predicted proteins | sample TARA_R110002003 | Tara Oceans TARA_R110002003 (sample SAMEA4396441) | marine metagenome | biome: Westerlies Biome; feature: [SRF] surface water layer (ENVO:00010504); material: water (ENVO:00002006), including particulate matter (ENVO:01000060) such as... | depth 5 m | reverse complement strand
TTAACTAGTTTACTATTTTATAACCTTAGAGATTATCTTCTATTTTAGTTAGCTTAAAACAGAGATACAATACTACGTTTAGGTACTCTGTAGAATGCTACGTAAGTGCCTAGGCGTGCTAGTCTGCGATAGAAAAGAGCTAATCGCTTCTGAAATTCTTAGCGCCGATGCCTTGTCGCCCGAGGTAACGTGGGACGCGACTTATCACGAGCAACCATGAACGCCATCGCGACGCATGAAAATGATATCGATCCCGGCATCCGAATATGGGCTTCAGGGCACTAAGTTGGTTCGACAACGGATGCGACAAGTGGTGACGCGAACAAGGCAGTCACGCGCTGATAGTGTACCCCGCGAAGCACGATAGGCGCGGCGCGGAGCTTACGCGGGGAGGCAGCTATGGAACCCTCCTTGAGGGATGCCGACTGTTTCAGCTATTGTATACACTTCTGTCATCTGTCCTCCTAGGTATTGGTGTCGTGGTCCCATCAGCATCTCGTGTGGTTGATCTGACCGTCCATCGGCTAGCTCGGGTCCTTCATTGTCCGCCATTGTTCATGTAGCCTTGGTGGTTGATAGGCCAGCTCCGAGCAGCCCTTGATGCCTTGAAGCTCGGTCCGTATCATAGTATGATGTTCCCATCAATTACGGTAAATGAACGCTGCTGATATCATGTAGACCTGACGATTCTCTGTCTCATTGTCCCTTTCCACCATCATCTCACATTCGTCCCTCATGATGGGCTGGTGGCGGCGCGATCCCTCCCTCCTCTCCCGCTCGCCCATCCATCGCTACACCCAACGCATTCTCCGCGACCATGAAGCCGCTCTACACACGCGCTGTTTCTCGCGTACACCCCACAAGTCAGCCCAGCATGAAGACGATGACCGAGCCAAGCGTCCGTCGAACATGACAAATCTAGAATGGGGGCAGTTGCAGCACTACGAGAGGTGGCGTAAGCGACTGCAGGAAGATCCATACAAGACTCTGTTTGGTGCCAGCAACGACATGCTGAGTGGCAAGGGTCTGAAAGACTGGGAGTGGGTCCACAAGACATTCCCGAAGTGGATGCTAAGGGACATGGACGTGGATGAGACACCACAGGTTTCCAAGAACTATACATCTGCGCCTACATCATACTCGAAGAAGGTCGAGTTAAGGGATCACAATGATGGCGTTCCCAAGCCTCGCGAGACGCACTTTCCAGAGCCATCATTCCGGACGAGGCGATTCGAACGTGACGGAACTTCTGGGATCGTCTCGCCATCTGATCTCAGAAGGCCACAAGAAGAGGCACATGTGAAAGTTGTGGGCAAGGCTTCGAGGGACGTTGCCACCGACGCAAACACCACCTCTGCCATATTGGCCTCCGATGGGGCGACCATCTTTGTCCCTCCTCCGCCCTCTCCTCACACCCCGTACACTATAGATGGGAGTGGAATGGAAAATAGTGATGCGAACCGAGTGACGGCCAGATCGGTCAGAGAAGAGGCTGCGGCCCGAGAATCCTCATTCATTGAGGAGTTCCTCTCCAATCGGTCAGAGCAACCAGTTTCAAGTAGCACGAAGGAAGAGAGGAGCAATGTATGGAGAGAAACCGCACTGCAAAGATGCGCAGCATCTGGGCTAATGGCCAAACCTCCATCACGACCCTCATTGGTGGCCAAACCTGCAAGTGACACTCCCTCATCGACCTTGGAAAGTGTTTCGGAGTCAACCGGCGCGCCAGACGCGCGCAACAATCGGTCACTTAAGTCGAAGAGCAAGAATGTGGAGTGGCTCATACAGCAGGAATCGGCCCATGTCTCCAACAAAGGAAGTTCTGAAGTCGACACCAATGCTCCCCGCCCCCCAGCACAGATCCTGAATCAATTGCCTGAAGACGACATTGACTTCCTTAGTGCAGCCGACATCCGCGCAACCATGGGTGCTAAGCGTAGTAGATTGCCCACTAACGAGCAACGGCGAGCTGAGCGCGAAAATCTGGAGAAAGCCTTCGCAGCCGCGCAAGACTTACCACAGAGTGACTCGATCGCTGAGACAGCTGTCATAAACAACCAGCTTGTGCGCCGCGCCGAACGTCAGATCCGGGAGTCACAACTAGCGCAGGAAATGAGGGAGTCTGATCCCATCAAAGGCCCTGAAAACGAAGTGGCGACACCGGAAGCACCATTGGAGTCGAGTATCGATCGCATGAAGAGGTGGCTCGAGACAACTGGCGCTAGCTTCGCGAAACAATTCTGGCAGGACCCCACAGAGGAAGCCGACGTAACGAAGACACGTCTTTTCTTCGATAAAGCCGCACACTATCTGAAGAAAGGACAAGCTGCGACACGTCAAATAACGGACGATCTCGAGAAGGACATTCCGGCATCTAAGGCTTTGCTTAGGCGCCTCAAGAGTGATGAGGAGACGGTCGACCTGGCCATTCACCGCCTTCGACAGCGATCATCCAGTGACACTGCACAAGGCTTGTCTCCGAGAAAGATTCGACATATGGAGTCACTGAAAGTGAGATTCCATCAGACCAACAACGAACTGGAGAAAGCATATGAGGAGCTTCGCGCATTGGCGGGCACCGACTCCGTTAGAAATGCCACTGGGTCTTTCAAGCGACGACTTACTGTCGCCTCGAAAGTGTTGCACAAGAATGCTCAATTGTTGCGCATGCTCATATGGAGTTTACAGGCTCGCCTCGAAGACTCGGACATGGACCGGAGGATCTTGCCAAACTATAAGGTCGTTGCAGACAATTTGCTGTCGCTCAGAGATACACAAATGACACTTATGCGACTGGTGGAGCGGGCTATGCTGGTCTACGGTGTGGCACCACAGTCCGCAGACGGCCACAATCCAGAAGCAACTAAGGCTGTGCAGACTCAGCTTGACAATTGCGAAGAGCCTTTCATTCGCGCACGCCTCGCGGCCGATGCCCATCTCATCAATGAGATTAACGCACACAAAACAGCAATGCAGGGGCTTTCGGATGATGGATATTCTCATGCTTTGAAACAGTCCAAAACCTCGACGCTTGAAGAGCCAAGTCCTCTAGCACATAGCTTGTTCAGACCCTTCGGACCAGCAATTGACAAGCTGGGTACTGAAGATGCGCCGGACCTTACCGCCGCAAGGGCGACAGAAGAGGAACAGAGGAAGCGTAGTGATGCGAAGCTGGTCGCTGAGATCAAGCAAGCCTATGAGGATACGTATGGCCCAATCACAGCAGACCACGCACAAGTTGCATCTGAGCCGAAATGTGAGGAGCACGAAGCATGGCCGCAGAAGAACTTTGCGATGTTGAAGGAGGATCCAACTGGTAGGCCCAGCATCGAGTGGGTGGCATCCTCTGATATCAAGCCAAAAACGTCAAGCAGTTCTTCAATGACGCCAGCCGTGGCAGATGCTACAGGCACGCCCGAATTCGTAGACAACGCCGAAGTTGAGAAAGATTCATCCGTAAAGACTACGACCTCCAATGAAGCGAGTTTGCCATCGGGGGAAGTCGAAGCCAAGCCGACAGCATCCTTCAACGGAACTCCAGAAATTCAGAACGCCGATTCCGCCGCCACGCCTTGCTTGACTGGCGAAGTCGAAGATCAACCGACTGTATTCTCACATGCGACATCAGGAGATAAAGTCGTAGATCCCGTTCAAACGCTCGTCACTCCATCTACAGTACATCTCCCAACTTACTACACCATCCTTGTTCGTGACCCACAAACCGATACTCTCTCCATCGCAACTTCTTCCACCGGCCCGCCCCGCGACAGCTCACCCGCGCTTCCTCTCCACCAGGCCCTCGCCGCACTTGACAGCCCAGCAAAATTCATCCCCTACATCACTTCTGGCCTCGAAGTCGTCAGCGCCAACAAAGACATCCTAGTCCTGCGCGATGCAATCGACTCTACTGCCTCCGCTTCCCCATTCGAAACAATCAACGCGCCCAATTCCGAGACCTCGTACGCTGAGGGTCGAACGGTGAATCCGATCGATGGGACAGCGAGGCTAAGTCCAACGGGTTATGTAGGGCCGGAGGAGTCCGCTGAGCACTTGGAACGAGAATTTGAGGAGAGACGGCAGGCTGCGGGGAGGTTCAAGGGGAAGGATAGTGAGCGCGATGAGAAGCCGAGGAAGGAGAGGAAGTGGGGTGGTGCGGGGGTGGTAAAGACAGCGATCTGGGTTGCGGGAGTGTGTTATGTTGCTGGTGTTATGGGAGAGATTGCTAGTGCAAGCTAAAGCGAGGCTTATGTGGTTGGCTAGGGACCTGTCAGGGTTTGAGAGGCGATTGCGTGTGTTCATGTTGGCGTTGATTCTTTGCATAAGATATACACCTCTCCGGCGCAAATTGGGGCTTGGTCGGACTATGTATCATATATCATTATGCTTAAACGCAACCGCAAGAGAGTGTTCGACAGTTTGCGAGCCATCGTGCGTCAAAATGATGGTTTCGAGTCAGCGATCCGATTGCCGCAACATGCAAGGATTGACTGTGAGTTTGGGATTTGATAAATACGATGTCGTTACTGAAGACAACAATCACCTTTCAACCTTCCCACCAACATGTTGAGTCTGGCGAGGGTGTTGAGATAGTCGCAAACCTCATGATGTGGTCGATCATTGCTGGAACAGCAAAACTATCAAGCCGCGCAGACTAGATCTGGAAGCCTATGGGATATAGACCGGAATGCAAGAAGCGATGGTGTTGGCCTTGATGGTGAAGAAGCGATGTACAGAGTGCGCTTGACCACGTTTGTGATGGCGCGGCTTCTGGCAGCATCGACCACTCATTATCCACACTGAACCGGAATCTCACCTCATCGCGTCCAAATATATGAAGTCTGGATGTAAGCCAAAAATCATACACGGCGGTCGCACATTGCGCTGCCCGATAGGTTTCTTCGTTCCGCTGAGTGCGTCGCGTCGCATAACGCCCACCTGCAGCTCAACATCCATCGCGAGCGAAATGTTCGAAGTCCAGCCGAAGGCGCATCGGCAGCACTAACTTATGCATCTTATCAGCAAGGAACATCCATGACACCCCAGAAGCTGCAAGCCTCATCTCTGTCAACATGGTCATGATGTAATCGAGGACTCCAAAACGAGCGCACCCAACGGACGTGGGGAACCGATGGTCACGCCAGGAACGGGTCGATCAGAACGCTGATTGCGCGCCGCTTCAACGCGCTTCGGCGGTGCCATGTCTTGGGGTTTCGGAGCCGGGGATGCGTTGCTAGTCGGAAAAGTTCCGATGTTTGTGTTGACATAGGATTTATTGATGGGAGCAGCGCAGAATTTTGGTTCTGCGACATTGCTCATCACACTTCCTCTACTCAATTATCCGAAGACACCAACTATCACCAACCCGAAAATGTCTGACAACACAATCATGAAAGCCGTCGCGGGCACTTGCGTCACCTTTTCATTCATCCTCGCTGGTAGGTATTGTTGGAGAAAGCTACAGGCATCGACTTACGATGTTGTGAAGGCAATGCGATCACTCAATCCTACATGACCGTCCCAGCACTTCTGGTTGATTTCCCACCGCCAGGCTCGCCCGACCATGCCTCTCGCGCCAAACTTCTCGGCCGCCAATGGCCGCTATGCTGGACAGTTGGCAACCAATTCTTCCGCCCGATTTCCTCGCTCGGGTTCCTAGGCTATGCATACGCAGGCTATTCGGTATTCCGAGAAGGCATCCTTGCGCGCAGCGACTGGAAGCTCTTCGGTGTTGCTGCTGTCATGCATTTGACTACGATTTTACACTCGGCACTCAACATGCAGCCACTGAATGACAAGCTGGAGGCGCTGGCGGAGCGAGCGAGCGACAAGGAGCTCACAGAGGCGGAAAATATTGCGAGGAAGTGGGCGAGCTGGAATAGACTACGCCTTGTCACGCCAGTCATTGCCGGCGGAATGGCGCTGTGGAATCTGCTTTCTTTGTAGAGGTTGGACGCACATTAGCAATTATGAGTTGTTACATTTTTCTCGAAACACGCTATGGATACCAACGATATGAACATTGGTCAACAAGGTCATTTCACCATAATCAGAGAATCAAATAATTTCAGATTCATTCCTAAGATATCTCCGTCCAAACGCCGCAGCTAAGCATTGACGCTAAGAGAACGTCTACCTTGCAACAACCTGCGACTTCCACCCACTCTTCGCCCCCAACCATGTCTCAAAATCACTGAGCTCCGGCTCCACCTTCCTCAGTTTTCCAATGTCTGCACCATATCCCTCCGTCGCAAACCATGTGATCATCAAGTTCACCTCGGTTACTGCCCACTTGAGAGCTGACCCGAAGACGCCATAGGTCGCAGGCACAGGGCTGCCGATGGACCTCTCAAAGCACCCACTCATCTCGTCCATGGTAAGCTCGCTGCCTGCAAGTGCTTCGGCACGCGCATTCCATTCCTTGGGCTCTCTGAATGCTCGCGCGCCGAATCTGCCAATATCCTCGATTGATACCCATTGCAATGACTTCCCTTGCAGGGTGTCTCGCAACGCAGCGAGGAAGACCTTGGTCTTGAAGCCAGGCTCAAGGTTGTCCATGAATGCGACAGGTCGCAGAATGGTCCAGCCCATGTTTTCTCCATTTTTGCCGGCTTTCTCAATCAGGTGCTTTTCGATCTCGTACTTAGTCTGGAAATGTGGGATGGGTGTAGTGTTTTCGAAGCTGCGTTGGTTGCCGCCGCGGTCGACGGATGAGTATACGAAGTGCGTAACACCTTCGTTGATCGACTCGTTGATAACGGCTTTGCCTTGCTTGATCTCACTAGCCACGGTGATGCCAGGGCCGAGCGAGATTTGAACAGAGTACACACCCCAAATTTTGTTTTCGTTGCCAGCAGCCTTCAGGACAGCCTTTGCGTTCGCGAACAGCGTGGGTACATCGTCCAGGTTGCCTTGCACGAGTTTGACACTCGGATATTGCTCGGCAATGCGCAGGGCCGAATTTGAAGTCGCATGGCGTGTGACGGCAAGCAGTGTGAATTGCTCGGCCTCAGGATGCGTAGAGAGATGCTTGAGCACCGAACCACCTTGCTTTCCCGTCGCGCCGCAAACCAGGATAGCTTTTGACGTGGCGGTCATGGCGATGCTTGTTCGAGCCAAGGTCGGCCTTGGTGTCGAATCAGAGTATGCTTCCTTAGCGAACTTTTGAGCTTGTTCAGCCGCTAGCACAGGATCTGAGCAAGGAACAAAGAAAGTTAGACGGAGTATGTGAAAGTAAAAGTCTTGGGACTCAACTTCATCATAAGGAAGGCCTCGCACGTTTTACGACATGTCACAAGCTACGGCTCCGCACATTGCGATAATCGCGAAGGGCTGCGAGGTTTGGTTGAGCATATGCGCTGGGTCGCTGATCGTTGAGCCGATGAAGCTAGGTGACGTACAACCACGCATCGTGGATGGTGAGTCGGTGGTTGAGACGACCGACATTGCGATTTGTGTATGGATCTACGAGCTGTGGACCTCCGGATCTGTGGGTATCATGCAGTCTGCGGGTGAGCGCCGTAGATCCTGGAAGGGCAACGTTGTGCCCTTTGATCCCCGATGGGCGTAGGAAAGGTATTCTGCTGCAACATTCCGGCGAGATAGGGCGCTAGGGCGGAAAAACACTTGGCAAACCTTGGAAGGTAAGAACAAGCCCACGCAAGCTCCACGGAGTCGCGATGGTCCTTCGGGATGTTCAAGTCGGGATGAACGTGGCTTGAGAAGCACCCGTGGACTGTCAACCTGATGTCGGCCTTGCATGCAAATTTGAAACTTGCTCTGGGGCAGAGATAACATCCAACGCTCAAGGTCAAACTTGTCCTCTTGCGCCTTCCAAGTTCGGATTTTCTCAGTTGTAATGGATGCGAGAGCGGTTTTTCAGTCGAAATGGAAGTTTGAAATCATGTAACATCCACCTAGTAGACCTCGGGGTGCATTTTCATGCACTGAAGCCTAATAGTCTCGTCTTGTCCATTTGCTCCACCATTGTATAGACGCAATACCACGGGAGCAAAACCACCCGAACCATGTTACCCAGGTCGTTCAGTTACCCCGTGCCATAACTATAAGCGCGGATCACATAGACTGCCGCCCGCGATAAAAATTGTAGCATCCACATACCTAGGTACTCCTCCTCATCTCCACATCCAACCACCACACTAGCCCTACTCAAACACCGCACTCAACCTTAGCCTCAGTTCCTCCGCCTTTTTACTGTCCACAAATTCCCGTACCTCCACAATCCTCTTCCCATCCTCACTCATCCTAACAAACAACACACATTCCGTCCACCACTCCTCCAGCCCCAAAACCCCGCCCATCTCGCTCTGCGCGTTGACTTTGCCGCCCATCTTACAGTGCGCAATCACCGTGTCGGTGTCGGGACTGAAGTGTATTGCCTCATCAGCGCCATTTGGAATAGGCAGCAAGCAAAAGGAGGAGAAGAGGCTGAATACTTGGGTCGCGTGTTGTTGGAACGGGGCTAGGGTGCGTGATGGGAGGTTTAGGGAGAGTGGGAGAACTGCATGTGAAAAGTCCGGAGACGCGAGGCATGTGAGTGCTTCGGGGCGGAGGGTGGAGTAACTCTCTAGGAAGGTATTGAATGTTTGAATACGAATGTCTTGATTTGATGTTTGTTTCTTGCCGGGCCAGAAGGCGTACAGGATGGGCAGGAGGGCGGCGATGGAAACGAGGCCGAGCGTTGCGAGGCGGATTTCTGATGCGGTGAAGGGGAGGTTGGACATGGTGAATGGCTTTAAGAGCGGCGGCACTGTGCTGTTTGGTGTTATACTGGTTGTTGAGCACAAATTGGTGGAAAGGTCGGAATGACGAAGCGCGGTTAAACGCGATGTCACGTGCATCGCAATTCACCAGTGCAGTGCGCCTACACTCCCTTTTCACAAGCAGATAGCTTTGTCGTGTCACAGCAGCGCAGCCGATTCGATGCAAGCAGAGATCATCCTTCTGGTACCAAGTTACCCCCTGCACCCATGCTTCGTCACTCATCCACTCATCGACCCTTCCCCTCGCACCTGCTCCCATCTCACCCCACGTCACAGCAGGTTCCACTCGCACCCCCCCCTCAGCCACGCTCCCGACCGCCTATCACCCATCAAGCGCCATGCATATCCCGTCCTTCAAGCCATCGCAATGCGTCTCACCAGCACCCATCCCCGCCGACACTAGCGCGTCTCGGCATCGTCATTGACTTTGCCCAATGGTACCTTTGACCCCAGCGCTTCGCAAGGATTCTGGAACAACGCTTTCGGGAAGTGTTGGAGAGCCGTAGGATGGTCCGCAGTGTTTCGTGATTAGGGTGGTTGTGTTTGCATTTGGGAAGGTTACTGGATTAGGCGATGTGATGGGACGGGGAGTGGGATGGGTGTCGGTACATCACGAATATCAGATTCCGATGGAGATTGATAGATCGGCATGGATATCTCGCATGGTCAAGATATGCGGCGCGAGAATGCTGAATTGGGGAGTGAGGTCGGGCCATGTTGAATTGGAGTTGTGGCAGGTGGTATGATGGAGGTTGTGCTTTGTTTATTCGTGCAACGTTCAGCCTCGTCTTTCTTGTATGTAGGATAGGAACTTCCACCGCGCTGGATCAAACTCCTTGCATTTCTCTCGTACAGTCGCACAATTCCGTCCCATCAGGCTGTCTCGCGCATACATGCGTGCACCTGGGCCAAGAGAATATGTCTTGTCGCTGATGTGAGCTCTCCCTCACCACAGCATTACCACCTCTTCCCTCCCTGCTTCCCTTTATCTGCCTGCGTTTTGGTCAGCGCGAACTTCGTTCCCAAAATAACGCCGCATTTCGAAGAGGTGATATGTGTTATGCACATCCCATCAGCAACGAGATCCCAAGCCAACTGGCACAACACAAATGTACAAGGATGTTATGCCCGTGCTGCATTATGCGCAGGGCAGGGTATGCGGACGTGAAAACCGCAGCAATCAGGTCGAATGGTCGCACGTGGAGTAACGCTAGTGACTAGTGCATTTCCGAAATGGGATGTCGCTTAGAACAAGCACGAAAGCGGATGGGGATGGGATGCGGGTAAAGCCCCACAGGAGTAGTGCGTGTTTTGTAAAGTTAACAGGCGCGTAATTCAGACTTTTGGGCCGCCGTTGAAGATGAGGATGAGGATGGCAATTGATCGCTCCGTCGTTTCATTGATGGCACTCTATGCGAAAAAATACACGCCGCAAGGCTTCCGAATACCAACTCAATGCTGTACATTCACTCCCAATCACCTGGGCCCAAATCAATCGGCTTGCCCGCCCTCATATCATGCATAATCTCCTCGATGCTCCAGGGTTCGTACTGGTATCCTTTAGGATAATTTGGCTCAAAATTCGCCTCGTCCTTCATGTCAATGCCCTTCTTCAGGCTTTCCGCGCTCTTGCTATAGTTCTCATATGCGTACGCTTCCGGATCGTGCGACCATACCCATTTGGGTAGCTTCGGGGCGGCGCGGATCGAGTTTGACCTTGTCCCAGTCGGTGTCTTGAAGGAGTTCAGCGTTGGAGAAACCAAGCTTTTGGGCACAGGAATTGCGGATGAATCTGTGGGTTGTGAGACTGGCCAATGTAAGTTAGCGAGGGGTGATCTTACCGGAAGCGAATGTGGACGCGCACAGATTGAGGGATGTTCTCCTTTCCACCAATCTGCAGGCAAGATGCTATTGAGATGGCATCTTCGATGGCTTGTGTTGCGCCATTGCCGGACGCGGGAAGGTAAGAGTGTGCAGCGTCGCCGATTTGGATGACGCGCGCCCCGGGTGATGTCCAGCTCGGCTGAGGGTTTCTCCAGAGAAGTTCAAAGTTGACAATTGTGTTCGGTGGGGTGGTCTCGACGAGCTCTTTGAAGATGGGCGCCCACTTAACCTTCTCCATACCGGGCATGTCTTCCATTCCTTGCAGCACTTCTTCTTTATCGATCGTGTTGTTCCAGCTTTCCTTCTCCGTGCCGGTAACCTGCATAAGTTAGACGAGAATGGACCTCTCATATTGATAAACTCACATCGTGGTTCATGATCCAAACCATAACATCCTCACGGCTCAAAGTCAAAGCGTATGTCGAAGGGCCCAGCCATGTTCGCACAATTGGCTCATTTCCAGGCATCAACTTGAAGAATTCCTTCACTTTGGGGTTCTTGTCAAGCTCCTCACGTGGATATGCTGCACGCCACATAGCCCTTCCAGACGGCCTCGCACGAACCTGTCCGCCAACCAATTTCTGGCTCTTCGAGCCAACACCATCCGCCGCAATGACCACATCCGCCTCGTATCGCTTCCCGTCATCAGTCACACATCCACCTTTGCCAGTCTCCTCATCCTCGAAATAATCCACGATTCTGCGGTTGAACTCGACGGATACGCCAAGCTTCTCGACGGCATTCACGAACATCTTGTAGACGAGCGGGCGCATCTGGAACTCTCCTGGTGGGGTGTCGGGGTCCAGACCTTGTGCGCGCAGCCGATCTGCAACCTTCTTTGGTGGAATGACGACTTCGCCCGAGTGCTTGAATGTTTCAATCCAAGCATTGTGCAATGAAATTTTCTTGTACTCTTTCAGGAGTTCGGGCCAGTGCTTGAGGAATCGTGTTGCGCTTAGCCCCATGAAGTACATGTCACCTTCAAAATATGAGCAACGCATCGACGATCATTCGGCTAAGCAATCTCACCAGCTGTGTTGATGTCTGCGTTTCTTTCTAGGACGCGAACGCTGTGTCCTTTGCGCGTGCATTCAAGTGCTGCCACCAAACCAGCAAGACCAGTTCCCACAATGAGGACATCAATTCCAGTTGGCTCATAAGAGCCAACCGGTTTCGACTCCATTGTTGAGTCGCGAGAAGTGAGTGCGTGAGGCATATTGAGCAGTTATGGTTGTTTGTTGTGAGTTGTAAAGTGGTGTAGTCGAAGGCGACGTTAACCTTCTGTGCGTGTCTTCACGGATCTTAAAGGTTGCATATCCACTGTCGGGTTGGGCTCCCCAATGCTGCGAAGCCGAAGCCATCGGACATCCGAAAATACCGATATGGAGTGAGCTGCCATGTTGCTCGCTTTTGAGACAGCATGCCCGAGGACGCGCGATGATGATTACACTTGGCGGTTAGTGTCAGGGACATGGCGCTTTGCGGTGTTACGATGATGTCGTTAAATTCACATTGCTCGAAACCTCCCGATTCAGGGTCCCCACAAGCTCCGGAAGCCAAGCCAAGCGCAGCGGTAAGCTAGGCCACACTTGGCTGCGAGTCGATCGCGAGGCTGTACTGTAATATTCTGCACTGCAGTGACTAGATCGATCAGCGCGCTTGGTGCAGCCTATCGCTGCAATACGAGGATGGTGCCGCGCCACGTGCGGAGATGATGACCGTGATACAGCCATCTTACCTTGTCGAAGCCTTGCTGTGTAACACAATGCCAAATATACCTTGGTATTTCTAATGACATCTACACTTACGCCGAGGCTCACTGAAGTGGCAAGGTACCAAGACTGAGCGGGCTCAGCAAGGTTCCTTGGACGCCATGTCGCTCAAAGACCCAAACCGACTGGTGGAATTCATCAACCGAGACGGTACGGTTTCATAGCTGTGACATCGACTCCTCTGAATGTTAAGACCAGCATCGTGCGAAAAGAGATTCCACGAACTAGATTCAGACGGCAATGTAAGTGGAGAAGCTCGAATGAACGACAAATTGACAGAAGCTGTAACTTTTTCGGCGAAGCAATATACCACTTGCCGAAGTAAAGCTTGCATCTTGCTATGATGCTTGATAGTGCCTGGTGTGAAATGAGTTTGTCCTGCATGGGTTGGACCGGAGTCGATAGCCTGCCATTTGGGAAGTCTCCGTTATTGGTATCACAGCCCAGGAGCCGGGGCTCGCTCTTGCAGCTGCCCTAACGATCTCTGAGCGGAAAGTGAATGATGACGATCTCAATGCGCCGTGGCTCTCCGTTACACCTGGATCCACTCGTTGATGCTCTCAACAGCTCATTGTCGGCGCCGTTCACCACCGACATTCATTTCCAGGATGCTGTGACCCGCATCTTAGCAGATCGGCAGTGCTACTACTCGCTCGACTATCTGAGCTGGTGGTGTTTGTCAAGCCGCCGTCTTTGTTCAGATGCTTCCATTGGTTGCCTGGCGGTCGCCATCATAAGCATTCGTTAGGCGATCTGACGAACTGACGGGTCAAGAACCAGGGAGAGTAGTGTGATGGTATGTCTCATCGCGCCAACGAGGTCCTGCTTATTGGTACATGAGGCCAAACATTTGGGGAGCCGGACAAGACTGACAACTGTTCGAGGAGTCAGTGCATTATCTAGTTGCTGCCCGCGGTCGTGGTTCTTCTTGACGGCATTTGTACTGTTGTCAATATTACCGGTCGACTAACAGTGGCGGTGCCTCCTGTTCCAGATTTCCGTTGTCTTCAAAGGCTCTCTTCGATCGGGTGCTTGCAAATTATAGCGGCAGAACTACGTACCACACCCATCGAACAGCTTCCCCATCTTCGACAACCACTGGATTCGGCCGGCATCACGCCAACCACGCGAGTTCCTCGTACCTTTCTCTCCCTCAACGCTTGGTCACTTCGTCGTTGCGATGCATCCTTTCACAGTGTACGCCCTCGGCGTTGCGGCTGTCGGCGTCGTGCTCTATGCCTTTATTAATGCGTTGGACAAGTATAACAACAAGTACAACTGTCACAACCTTCCCGGGCCCGCACTGATACCATGGATTGGCCGAATCCACGACCTGCCAATCGACTTTATGTGGCTGAAGTTTAAGGAGTGGGCTGACATCTATGGACCGATATACCGAACGAAGATGCTGGGTGCCAACTTCGTCGTTATCACGGATGAGGCAATGGCAGAGGAGATGTTGGTGAAGAAGGCGAAGGTGTATTCCGATCGACCAGAGATCAAGAGTCTATTTGATGCGAAGAGCACATTTGGGTCGATGGAATACTTGCCGCTTATGGGGAAGAACCGTAAGCGCTTTGCGAGGCCTTTTCTTCCTATGCTGATTGTTAGTAGAATACTGGGCACGCCAGAGAAAGTTCACTCACGCATACCTGATGGAGGGCACCAACGCCCAATACTGGGGTCTCATGGAGTTCGAAGCAAAGCGGTGGATGGCCAGACTGGTGGAGCAGCCCGATGACTTCGCATTCTCGCTTGAGGACATGTGCTCGAAGGTCATGGCGAAGCTCACCTGGGATGATGACTCGCTCAGCGTTCCTCTGACTCCTAGCGCATGGGGTCTCTTGACCCAGATGTCGCCTGCCGGGCCAATAACTAATGTCCTGACTCCGCTCTGGGACTGGCTCCCGGAGCCCATCAATCCCTGGAAGATCCGAGAGCGCAAGCGGCACGACCAGCAACAGGCCTTCTTCATGGAAAACCTAGTCAAGACTCGCAACCTGATGATCAAAGGCAAACAGGGCCCATGCTATACCCGGACATACCTGGAGACTGCTGAGAAGACAAACATCTCTGGAGATTATGAAGCGTCTTGCGTGCTCGGAATGCTGGCGCTTGTTGGTATCTTCACCGTTGCCGGACCATTGTACTACTTTCTCATTGCCATGGTACACCACCCAGAGTGGCAGCGCAAATGCCAAGAGGAAATTGACATGGTTTGTCGTGGTCTCCCACCGACGATTGCCGATATGCCCAACCTTCCAATCTTACGTGCCTGTATTAAGGAGACGATGAGGTGGAGACCGACTGTGCCGACTGGTAAGTCAAACTCTTGTCATATGGGCGATGCTAATTTGGTTACTAGGTGTCGCACACGAGGCTGAAGCCGATGATTGGTTCAGAGGATACTTCATCCCCAAGGGAACGCGTATTCTTCCTCTCGATTGGGCGTTCCTCCGCAACCCTGCCAAATACCCAGATCCAGATTCATACCGTCCTGAGCGATGGCTCGAAACCGGATGGCCGACGTTCCAGGAACCGCTCACCAAGTACCCAACCATTGTCGGTATGTCGTCGTTCGGCTGGGGCCAGCGCCAGTGTTTGGGAATGTCTGTGACCCGTGACGAGACTCTGACCGGATGTGGTTCTTTGATGTATGCTTTCAACCTCAAGAGGAAGGTGAAAGCCGGCACCAGCGAGGAGATTGAGGTGCCAACGTCCAGGTCCAACTCGCTGCTGATCATCAAGCCGGATCCATTCGAGATGGCGTTCGAGCCGAGGAGTGCGGCTCGTAGAGAAGAGGTGCTCGAGCAATGGAGAGTGGCCGAGGCAAAGGATCGCGCGGAAAGAGCCGAGTTCTTGGGGCGAGCGGACGCATATCAGATGGCCATCCAGCCATAGATGCAACATTGGTGGTTCAGCATGTGGTGAGCGTCGTGGGCATAGGGCATAGCAGAGATGCGAGGCGTCGGTCAGCGTTCGTTGGCTTTTGTTAGATATCACAGATGTACCTGTATTAGAATTTCGATGTCGTTCCCTTCAGCGTTCGGCATGGACCACATGGAAGGGGAAGGTGCTTGTGGGGCCACTGCCAGCACTTTCTTCGAGTCCACAAATGCTGAACGAGCTTGGAGTAGCAGGCGTGTCCTCAATGACTGGCGAGTGACGAGGCATTCTTCCCAGCTGGCTCGGAGCATCTCGGTCGCTCGGAGAGCCGGTGGGCAGACGAGGCGCCAACCTGCTTGTGGCCTAGCGCCTGCTTTAACGTTATGCCCCCCTCGTCGCATCTCGAAGACGAGCAGCTTGCAACACGCCTCTCCAATGATGAGTCCTTCACAGTGCGCACAAGTCGCCTCGCAGTCGTGGGTATTCTGGCTGCACGACATCGGCTCCGGGACTTGCCGATGGCGCAATTACCGCCTCTGGGCTCGGCGGTGGCTTTGTGCTGCGCGGCCACTTCAGCAGGCGAACCAGCTGCGCGCTCGCGAACACATGTGGAGACGGTCGCCGTCATAGCCTGCCATGGCCATGGTGAGGCAGGGGAGGAGGCAGGCAAAGCTGCAAGTCAGCGCAGGCGCAGGGATCGAGGGGCTAAAAAAAGGCGTCCATTACCCCTCCAAGAGCTTCCTTTAACTGCCCCTCACTCCTCGACTTGCTTGCAAAACACCACCACCAATCCATCTCCACGCCCCATTCCACCCCCAATTCCATCAAAATGTCAAACCCCCATGTTTTCTTCGACATCTCCATCGGCGGCGCACCGGCCGGCCGCGTCGTAATGGAGCTGTTCAAGGACCAGGTCCCCAAGGTGCGTTCCTTCCTGCGCTGGCTGCCCCGCACTCAGAGACTTCGCCATGTTTGCGCACACCACCATGCTGACCATGATGCCCCTCTAGACTGCCGAGAACTTCCGCGCGCTCTGCACCGGCGAGAAGGGCACCGGCCGCTCTGGCAAGCCCCTCCACTACCAGGGCAGCTCCTTCCACCGCGTCATCCCCCAGTTCATGCTCCAGGGTGGTGACTTCACCCGTGGCAACGTACGTCACCCACCGATCCTCTCCGGGTGACAAGCAGGCTGACAGTCACAGGGCACTGGCGGCGAGTCCATCTACGGCGAGAAGTTTGAGGACGAGAACTTCAACCTAAAGCACACTGGCCCCGGTATCCTCTCCATGGCCAACGCCGGCCCCGGAACGTGAGTGACTTCCCCTGCGCATGGTAAGCCCCACTGACACACTCCAGCAACGGCTCGCAGTTCTTCATCTGCACCGTCAAGACCTCTTGGCTCGACGGCAAGCACGTCGTCTTCGGCCAGGTCGTCGAGGGCCTCGACGTCGTCCAGGCTGTCGAGCGCGTCGGATCCCAGTCCGGCAAGACCTCCAAGACGGTCACCATTGAGAAGTCCGGCCAATTGTAGACGGAAATTGCGACTGCGGGAGGCTTTAGATGGTGCGGGTAGTCCATGGAGTTGCTCCAGCGACACACAAAATTATCACGAGATGACGATGTGACGACAAGGCGCGGTGCCGGTCCGTCATAGTACTATAGCTGGGAAATGACAGACGTGTACGCGTGCCAAGATCTTATCACATGTTTGAGTGATGCCTTTGCGGACCCTTGCCGCCTCTAACATCTACCTTTACCCAGTAGTTGTGTCAGAAAACAACATCCAAATGAAGAATTGGTGATACGCGGTGCATCTTGAAAGCGCATTAAGCAGCAGCATCCCGACATCTGGATGCTAGGGCATTATACCAGCAGAACATTGCTAAGCAGCAACGAGCTGTTCGAGTGCTGGCATTCATTGAAAGCGACGACATTGTATCTGCACATTTTCTGGCTGAGAACTGGGAGAAGTGTGTATACTCGTCCCAACGCCACGCCTCGTTCGCTAGCGTGAGAGTGCTTGAGTCGCGTGCTAAGATACATGGGCTGTGCGAAGCTTTGTATCTACAGACCCTGGGTCATCGCTCGGATAGGTTTACGAGCAATGAAGGCGAAGTTTACTGCTAGAATGAGAAGGGAGTCGCGGCTTCAGGAGTGCTGGATACGTTCGACTAAAGTGTTGGAGGGAGACTCAAAACGCTGTGACCTCGTATTGCAGGACCGAGCAATGGGCTGCTGCGGACCCAGTGGTGGCTAAGTGGGTTTGTATTGTGTAGCGACACATCGGTCGTGAGTAGAAGAATGGGGTGTGGCTCGTTCAAGTGGAGTACGTGGTGTGTGGTCATCTCCAGAACCTATGGTCGATGTACTCAAGAATGGCATGGTATTCATGCTTTGCGACGCCAAAGTTCGAGTTCGAAAATCTTGTGCCTACTACTTGCAGCACTAAAGACCGGATAGGTATCGGGCGGAATAAAAGAGGACGATCGGTACCACAGGTCAATGGAGGTGTGTGGGCAGGAAGCATCGTTTGTTGGTTTTCCAGCCCGGGTGGGCTGGGGCTCGAAGGACGTTGGCAAGGGTGTCTCCGCCATGCTAGGTATTTGCCCTGTTTGAAGGACTTCTTTGAGTCCTACGGTCATCAGTGCTGCTTGGACTAACGATAGGACCTTTGAAGGCAACGGCACTGTTCACTTGTGCTTGGAGATCAAGTAGAGCTGCACTCGGATCGACGGTTTTGGCAACGTGCAAGGCGATGAGATGGAGGACGAAAAAGTTGACTGCACAGGTGACCCAAGGCCAGCATAGGCTAGAGCAAGCCTCGAAGGTTCTGCAGCAGCTACCTCAGGGGTGGAGCTCACAGGGCAACAGGAGCTTCTCCGCCTTCGTTTCCTGCTGCATGAAAACCCCCATGCCTCGTTCCGGACATTGTTGCCTACGCCTTGCGTCAAGAAGTACTCTCATGCATACAATTATTCGAGGATGCACGGCTGACTGGATGTTTACTCCCTGTGGACTGAAAGGAGGCCCGCGGAAGCATCGCCTCACTGACTGGCGTACCGCGAATATGCAAAGCCGTCAGACGTGGGGTGGCGCTTCTCGGTGAGGAATCGCATCGAGTAAAGTCTGTCGTGCCCTACTGGACAAAATACTAGCCTGCGCAAGTTAATCGTTCAACTATGTATGGTCAATATGGAGCAATCAGGGTCCTTGGGAGTGGTGCCATCGCAAGTAAACAGCCCACGGGGCGCTCATCCCCGTGGAATCACGGAGAACCCACCACTGCAGACTCTTTGCGTCGAAGCGCTCCAGGCGAGCGGAAGACGAGGCGGGAAAGGGCAACTGAAGGACCCGTAGAAGTGAAGAAGCGTATTGCATGACGGAATATGATTGAGGTGGCGCCCTGACTGTACAACCTAAACAGCCGAGTCGACTAAAGCAGATGAAGTCCTGCGAATTTGATGGTTGAGAGGGATTGTGCGTCGTGCTGTCGTGGCTGTTATTTCGAGCCACCACGTACGCGACGTTGATTGGCTCAACAAAAGACAGCAACGCAGTTTTAGTATTGAATGGAGACACGCGACGCCCTTGTGCAAAATGTGTACTTTTCGGGCGCTTATCAAGCTGTTTGGTAACGCGAACCTGTCTGCGTCGTAATAGTGGTAATCTATGTAGTGAAGGAATTTCGGAGCTTGATCTTTTGAATAGGTCGCACGCCAGTTAATTGCGAGGTTTACGGCCCAAATAGGGTCCCATCTAATGGCAACTATAGTTTCTTTAGATATATGTCTATAGCTGAGAGGGTCGTAGGATTCTATACCTTTCTCTTGAACAACCATCAGGATAAGACATATTAGGGGAAGACACACTAGGAGAAGACATATCATTGGGATACACATCATGGTCGTATGTGTAGGTTAGCCTATATAGCTACAGCACGGCATGTAGCTCTTGGAGTGAAGAGAAAAACCTAAAGGACACTATCAGATTTGACTTCATAATGGAGAGTGTGGCGAATTGACGGTGACAGGCAATAGCCTCCACGGTGCGATGCGAGCCCTTCATGTTATGTGAGATCCTAGTTCATGGCTCGAAGAGAAGGGTACTTCAACGCCAAGAAAAGTTAGTGGAAGAGGTAGGAAAGTTCTCGTTATATAGTATTGAAATAGCAAAGAATTTATATCAGATACGGAAACATATAATCCAGGTATCGCTAAGCCATATGCAGGCTCATAAGGATACAAAGAACGCAGGAACAATTCGCTTCCGCGGGACGAAGCTTTCTTCCACGCATGGCCGTCTGCCTCAATATGTCGCATCGCGGTGGTGAGCTATCTGTCCACAATTCGTGTTCCAGGTGAATGTCGCAATCACGTGTGGCGAGACCGCGCTTGGCGGGCAGGGCCGAATACGGCCTGACACCTGCCGAATGTGGTTGCAGATCGGAAAATTGCGTACGACATTGCGAAGCGGCTGTTCAACACGGCGATCAAGTGCCCATCATTATGTGAGCTTCCCGAAGTCGCAACTCGATGAGATTCTCGCACAGAACGGGTGACGATCTAGCGCCCGGAATGCGTCGAGGGCTGGTCCTTGCTGTCCCTGGGCGGAGTTGCTCGCCAGCCCTGCGATCATCAGGGCGATTACAGCGCACAACAGCCGTCAGAGTGTCACAACCGGGCGACGCGGCAAATGTGGCATTCCGATATTCGCAGCGAGCAAGGGATGACGTCGCAGTGGAGCGTTGGGAGCTGCGCAAGTGCGACGCCTGCAGCACATTCGACCGTCTCCCCATTGTCTGCTGACAACGCTTGGAATCGGGAGAGCCCGCAGAGAAAGGAACGGAGTCGGCACGTGGGAGCGATCAGCCACCACGGAGCCATGGAACATGGAGCCTCCCGCTGGCGTCCGGAGTCTAACGAGAGCACTCCACCGTGCAATGCATCAACCTACAGCAGCAAACGGCGGAGGGCAAGGGCGAGCATGGCGTTGCAGGCGTCGCTGGGATTTGCACCGCTGAGTGAGCGCTTGGCCAGCTGCATGCGCTCACTTCTCGCAGAGTGCCTGTAGATGAGGTTGGTTCTGAAGGCTGCAGGACCAGCGCTGGAAGCGTTGCGCGAGGCGACCAAAAGGTGCGGGTGACGAGCCGCTGATTCGCCCATGGCGGGTAAACCGATGCATCGGTCAGCCGGCTGGACTTGGAGGCGTCGCTCCCTGCGCGGGATTCGCTGCGTGTCAAGCCAAGCCAGTGGAGGTGGTGCTGGTTGCAGGGCCGCTCGTTGGTGCTGATCGAAGGCCTGTCCCCAATCGGACTTGTCACCCCCAGCAGCCCGCGTCTCGACCCGCTAAACCTCGACTCCCTCCAGGCAGCCCAGCATCGACTATCCCACGCCATGCGCTGCGCCTTCATTCGCGCCCGTGAGAAGTCTGCACGCTCTATTAAGGCCGTTTGATCCTGCCGACGCCTCGTGCCAGGTCATCCGTTTGTGCGCTGTTCTGATCGCGGCGCCTGCTTCACTTGTCCGCGTTTCGCTTTGCATTTGCGCTCAGCCACATGGCAGTCTTATAAGCAACGTCTTGCCTTTTCGACCGTACACAGTACACTGTTTAATCCCATCATTACCCAATCACCAATCGCCAATCGCCAATCACAGGATGCCCCGATCCGTACACTGGCCGCGGTATGAGTCGAGTCACAGTACTCACTCCGGCCGCAGCGACAGTGAACGCTCCTACGAGACAAATCCGACCGAGTACAGCGACCGTCGTCCGTCGCTGGCCCACAGCGAGACATGCTATGGTCGCGTAGAGGGTGCTGACCAAGACTACTTTGCAACAAAGCACGACAGCGACCGATATGCGACGTACCCAGCCCGCACGTCGGTCGACACCTATGCCTCGACGAGCGACGAGGACGTGGCCGATGACCTCGAAGACATGCCCGAATACCAAGTTCCACAGTACCACCACGAGCCGCTACCACGCGATGCCATCCCCACCACACCCCGCGACTTCGCAGAGCTGTTCCCCACAGGCAAGCGCATATCGATACGGCACGACGACGCCACCATCGATGGCAACATGAACCTGCGTGTGGACACTCAGGTGGAGGAGCGGGGTCACCGCAAGCAGAGCTACACTCTCTTCCATCTACGCATGCAGGACTTGCGCACTCGCGAGTTCTCCCTCCGTCGCTACTGTCGCGAGTCTGGCCGTGAAGTTTGCCACTCGATGCGGAAGTACCAGAAGCCCCCAGCAGAGGTGCGACCTGTCCTGCAGCGTGCCAGCACCGCCCTTGCCAGCTTGGTCAAGTCCGATTCGAGACCGTCCACATCATCAGGCCTCAAGCGTTCCGACTCTGGCTATGCCTCCGTTACCGGCAGCGTTGAGGAGGAAGAGGTGGTAGCTGATCCAAAGTCAAAGTCTGTCGGCTACTCAAAGGGTCGCGCGCTAATGCCCACCAACACCATCAAACTAGAGTTTTCCAATTATGCCCATCTCGACGTCAAGCGGAGAGGAGCCAAGTCATACAAGCGCTACGCTTTCGAATACTGGGGCCACGATTATTCCTGGAAGCGCATTGTCAAAAAAGAACGTGATCATGAGAGCGTCTCTTACTACCTGGTTCGCGACGACAACGACAAGGAGCCACTTGCGCACATATGCCCCGTGCGGTTGACTGCAGAAGAAGCACATGAGGAGCAAGCGCGGGGAGGCTGGGTCCCGCCCTGCTATATGCGCATTACCGACGACAAAATCCTGCGCTCCGACACTGACATCTCAGAGTAAGTGACACCAGGCTGTAGCCTGCCTTTGCCCCACTAATGCATCATGTAGTGTCGTCGTTGCAACTGGTCTCATGGCCCTCGTTGACGATTGCATCAAGCGTCGCTTCCACTCGAAGCAGAGCACGCAGTTGCACATCCCACTCATCCGAAGTGCCAGCTTCAAAATGAACATGGAGTACATTGGTCCCAAGCGACTCATTGATGAGGTGTTCCATCGGAATGCCCGTCCTAAGAAACTGCCTTCTACGTTACGCCGCGTCCCGATGGAAGCATAGACCCTCCTTTTTGGGGGATTGTCTGAACATTGCGGTCCGTCGCCTAGGCGCAGGACCCGCCTACACGGCAACATGCAGCACAGCTTCGTACATGTGTGTTTCCGAACTGTCAAAATCGTTCTGTTGGGACGCGCAACTGCGGCTTCCCGCCACGCGCGTGTTGTTTGTAGTCGTCTTGACTTTCCTTTTACTGTTGGTTTCGAATATGCATGAGCACATGACGCATGGCGTCTGGGGCTCTCCTGCATAGCGTCGCAAGCAAGTGATTGTTTGCTGCTTTTTTTGAGCTGTCTCCGCATAGCCTTGCGGTCAAGCAGGATCATCTTCACTTTGGATACTCCCGATTTGGTACATACACGAGGCCCGACATAGCTTCCTATTTGGTAATGAGCTCACGACCAGAGCCACACAGGCTCAATTCACGAATCAATATTTTGGTGTGGCGAAACCCGCTCTCCGAGTCAACTTGCACCTTAAATCAGGCAGCAGGATCAGCTTACGCGGCCTGCATCCCCTCCATCGGGCTGTCCTTTTGCTGCAGTCGCGAAGAGCTGTGTAGCAACCTGCTTCACGATTAGCGTTGCAGAACGTTTGGTGACTGCCCACTCGACTCTCCTTCCTCATCAAACAACTTGGCCCGATGCCGTAGCCTCAAGCGTCTATGTACGGTAGGTGACAGCGACTGTCCTCATCGGATCCAAGTGCAAGAGACCCTACATGTTGAAGCTGCTCCACGTTTCCTCGCATACCGACAGAGCAGGTCAGATCATGCACAGCGTTGTGTAACGGCCTCTCTGTGTCTCGTGAATAGCTTGCAATGGGCCACTCTTACTCTGAGGACAACACGGTGAGTACCGCAGAAGTGGTCGACCCTAATTTGCACCAAGGTAAGCGTCTCCATACCATGCTATTGTTGCGCAAGTGCGAGGCCACAACGAGTCCTGCGCTCGCTTCACGATCCGCCTCAGGTCACCTGTCGGGTCATCACATCACACAAGCGACCACGCAGCAGGTACCCGTTGGGATCACAACCTCATGTGACGTACATTTCATACACTCTGCATCGTCCATCAACACCTTTGCATGGATCGCAAATTTGCCAGGCGAAGATTGCAAACGAGGCAACAAGCGTCGGCAAGCATATCCTCATCTACATTCATGTCTCTTCACGGGTGCGCTTCACGAGCTGAGACATGGAAAATTGAAATCAATCTTCTCACGCCAGCAGAGACGGGTATGATATCACAGGTAGACTAGACCGAGCCCGCGATAGGATGTCTACACGCGGACTACTGCACAGTGAGTTGTCTCGCTTGGCGCTAGACGTTGTCTTGCCGCCCATAGTGGGTACGCAAACGTCGCGGACCTCAAGTCTCAGCACACACACACGCAGTGCGATTAACAAAGTAAAAGTACATGTCGTGGTCTATGTGTGTCAACATCTTAGCTCTGCATCGAGCCGCCAGCCATGCGGCTTACGACGTAGTCCGCAAGGCCATCCCAAACGCTCACAATTGACAGGCGAGACCTGCTGCGAGAAAAGCGCCATGTATGTACCCACGGCCCGTACGTAAGGCCTCAACCCATGGGCCCAGTCGCTCGGGTTTGGGTCGTGTAGGGCAGTGTGCGTAAAAAGGAAAATCCCCATAATTTGGCGCTATGCTCGGCTTCTGGCATTGCATGTCAGTCGGGACGCGAAGCATGACTTATGAGTTCGGGAGACTGCAGCGCGTCGGCTCAACTGGCACTGAAATGAGGCTCTGCAAGACAGCAGACAAAGTGTATAAGTAGAGAATCGTTGGAACTACGAAGTTGCATTGGTGGCTATCTACACGTACCATTTGTGCAAGCAAGTTCATCTACCTTTGGCGGCCGTTCTCAAAGTGAAAATCGTTGGCGAAATGGCAAGTCAAATGTCGACTGCGAATCGCGAGTCATGGACTCAACGACTGCAAGGTAATAATATCCTGCTTCTAAACTCTGTTCTTACGTTCTAACGCATTTGAATAGCACACTGCCACGCTCGCGGTCTCTCCGAGCCAACATATCAGGACGTTTCTGATCGCAGAGGTATATATCTCTCTTTTTCCTCCCACCTCCCTCCTTACTGCTCCCTACCTTCCCCTCCATACTCCAGACTACACAAGCAAACCAAACCGACGCTCCAATAGGCGGTCGCACAGCCTGGTCCACGGTGACAACTGTCAACGGCGTCCATTATCCGGCGCGCTTCTGGTACGATGGCGACTATGTGGCCCAGGCGAAGGAAGACTCAGCGGAGATTGCGCTTAGGACGCTAACGGGGTACTTGAATATGGCGCAGGAGCCGCCGCCGGCGAGTTATTATGGTAGGAGTTGAGATGGGGAAGAGGTGTAGGATAGAGTGGGCGTCGGTGAATAGGTGCACATGTGAGGGATATGAGCGTGTCAACTGAAATGGAGGTGTGGTTAAGAGTGAGTTTGTGTCGAAAGAGCAATGGGTATGGATTGCTTGCTGGTCCTGGTGAGAGGCTATCAAGTTGGCTATGTTTTGCTTCAGCGCGCTCAATCTGGACATCTTGGACGGCGGACTTCATGGTCTTGGGGGCATTGCGAGGGCGTCTTGTCTGGATTAATGGTATGGTGATGGTGGCGGCTGTCTCATTCTTTGGTACTCAGAGCGCACACATATAACAACTGTACGTAGTAGAAAATATCAAACGCTCCCGTCTTTCATAGTGTTACAGCCAGCATTCGACAAATTGGCGGTTGACGGGGTCGAGGAAGTCACTCTGGACACAGGGTTCGCTAGCGTGGTTGCAGGAGCAAACATTTGAACAGCTCTCGACTTCGACACTACAACCACCAAGCTTGCAGCAAATTCCCTGCTCAATCACAGTACTTCGTCGGCTTCAACTTCTTTCCCTGCGCGAAGAGTGTCAGCCCGCGGACACCTCCCCCCAACACTGTCGCCTCCAGCGCTTCCTTAGAATGACCTTCCTCGTTGGCTACAAGTGAGCAAACGTCTGAGATGCTGCATGGGTTGGTTGGCTTTCAAATTCAAGCGCTAGGTGCGGGCGGCAGCAACGGCTCCCGTTCCCCGTACGCGAGGGTGTCATTCCACGTTCGCCGAGGCAATGTGGGCTTAGTTGTAGTAGTGCGTTGGCGCCCAAGACGATATCAGTGTTAGGGTCTATCAGGCTCCTGATAAAGCAAGCTCTAATCCACACTACAAGAGAGCTTAGAGCTTTTACCGGAATACAGGAGGCTCCTGATGTATCAGCCTTTAATCCACACTGTAAGAGGCTGTAGAGCTTCACCGGACTATAGGAGGCTCCAAGAATGTGACTGCGTCCGCCCATCACACCGGCACTATGTTCCCACCCCCAGGCTGCAGACATGGATGGTGACCAAGATGCCGAATCACACTGGAGGAGACTATAGGCGAAAGACTCGTTGAGTTCTAGGCAGCTAACAGATCCGACAGCAACAAGGTGGGGTACATCAGATACGCCGGATGCGGGTTGATGCCCATTGACCTGTGGATTTGTAGGAGCCAGGGGCGCAACAACCCGCAGGAATACTGATGCTAAGGCAGCAGGGCATCTCTTTGCTCGGCTTCGAGCGTGTGCGTATGCGTGTCTAGCGAGGCGGATACAGGCGTATGACTGTGAGCAACGTCACACTGATCTCAAGTGCGGAGCAGAATCTCAGGCTTAAGCGGCAACGCATTTGCTTCCCCAGTAGGGCAGATTGTGACTTTTGAGTCTGGACAACTTACCTTGTCCATTGAGAGGGAGGAGGTGCTTTATGAGAGCTGATGGTTGAGACTCTCTTTCGAAACTCTCATGACTAGATCGTTCCAAAATTGCCCCCAGTATGTATCTGTTATCGCGGTGGAACTCCTGAGTCGCCACGCGCCGGCAGTTCCGGGCGCAAGAGCCGCCTTTGAATCTGAGCTGCCGAAGGCAACTCAGATAGCGCCCAAGTCCATCGCTACTTGCAACATCAAATTGAACAGTGGATGTAGACAAGCGACATTTGAAGTCAACTTACGCAATTTAATGAGGTCCTGGGATGTTCCGCCAGTGGAACGGAGTCCGTCGTCATGCTATTGCGCAAGTTCTCGTATGTCGAAACTGCCGAACTGGATCAAATTGTGAATCACTGGTGGCACTTCAGTCGCTACATCTCATGTCACTGTTAAGCAAACATTAACTTGTCTCATACGTGACTGAATTAGGTACTGCTGCTGTTTGTGTCTCGAAATATCCACCCAATTAGTGACCCCAATCACAATGTCGAAGCGCCCGTCGAGCCAGCCTTTCGTCTCCCTTCTGGTCGAGCAACAACGTCGACACCAGAACTTTCTTATGCTGGATCACATTTGTTGATAATATAGACTAGCAGCAGGTTTTCCACATGGAACTATTGATGAAAAAATACCAAAGCAATCGAGTTGTGATAGGGGTACCTCTGCTGCATGCAGGTGGTCTGTTCACAGCCGGTCGGTGGCCAGGCACTGACGTACGATGCGCCGAAGCTACTCCGCCATCTATCACAGCTGACGTACGGTGAGAATGGTTGTATCTGCAGCTTCACTCGGTATGCAAGCAAACTTTTTCTCATGTATCAAACGAACCGCAATGGCAGTTGCTTCCTTCTTCCCTCCTCCACCGGGACTACGCCCCTGTCCATTCGTTACGCAAAACGCCTCCTGAAACCCTCCACGGCCACATACGTCTCAATTATTGTGTATTGCTCTCGATAGCTATGGCACACAGTATCCCGCACAAAGAGGTCATCGCGCGTTCAGTGTGCTGCCGACTTCAATTCCCCTAGGAACTGTTACAACGCAACCGCGACGCATGAGCCTCGATCTTGTACGATTCGACACCATTGCGACGAAAGTTTCGTACGATTATTATTAACTTAGGGAAAACATATTTCGAGATGCCGTCACTCACAATGGCAGCATCGACTTCCTCGTGACGCTGCGAGCGCACCGGACGCTTTCGACACGACGAAACACATCACCATACGCTTGATTGACCGACAACTACACATTGGATGGGATTGAGCGCAGTCATCATCTGCGAGTTGTCAGGCCCAGGCCTAGGCTCATTGCACCTTCGATCGAAGCATAAAGGGGTCAGTCACAGGCACAGGCTAGCGTTGAAGAGCAGTTCTCAGCCTCTGTTGACATACGTGGCACCTTCAAATCCAACATGTGTCACCACCGTTGAGATGGATCGACGAAGATTTTCCAGGACAAATGAGCGTCTACCATAGTTATGCAGGACATAGCAAATGTGCTCCACCATGCCGCTGTGGAGACAAGCACTTGTACGAAGGTACAGCGACAGCTCGCAAACGGAACAAAGACGTCTCCAGGCAATGAAGCCCCTGTTTACAATTCACTGAGTTTTGTTCACTGACAAATTGACAGACATACACTGTTCAAGCCACACATGAAGCCCATGCATGCGCTAAGCGACCACGAAGCGTTTACCATCAGAGACGCAATGAGAGCGACCTTTTGAAGAAGGGGTAGAACCTTAACTAAGTCAAGAAGGAACTCGACCGGACTTTCAAAGACAACGATAGCTCGACTGTGCAGAGGCGCCGGATGCGAGAGGACTTCTCAATCCACTGCATATCGTCGGCTGCCGTTCCGACACTGACACGCAACGCGCCGGTCCGTATCGGCCCTTCCACGAACGTGCGGCATATTTCTATGGCTCGAGCGCAATCTTGCTGGCACTTGTCGGTGTGTCGGACTGGGTCCGGTTTGTGGGAAGTCGCGAGCTTCTCAAGTGGGCCCCGGCGACGAACTCCTGCACATTCCCAGATGGGAGTGAGCGGTACGCACCTTTCTTTGGAAGGGAGCAGTGCACACCGAGATTAGACGCAACAAGAGCTTTGATGCACCGAACTGGTCCGCGCTTTGACCACCTGCGGACGCGGCAAATCGGTGAGCCATCAAGCTCATCTCCTGGTTCGTTTGAGTTAAATTCTTTCCTATTAGACCATACTTCCCATCTTCCCTCTAACACCTAGCAGTATGAATCACCCACGCCATCAGCTTAAGACAGCAGGCCTCATCTACGGAACATACACCGACTCACGCCGAACACTGCCGCCCTACGACCACGTTCGAATGACCTAACCGATTTTGCCTCTCGTGGCTCACGCACCACACTGCATTCTTTGCGGTACGAATCTACAAGGACTCGCGAACAACAACTTGCAATGACAGAACGCGCTTGCGAGATATGGGGAGCTGTGCTTACGCGTTCGCATCCAGGGCCCACCTAGTGGAATGGAGTCATGTCTAGGGCATATGCAAGCATCCAGGAGAGATTACGGGGCTTTTTGAGCATGCATGCGATATCACGGAAGCAATGATTCGAGCCTACGCTTCGACGCGTCGCGGTCGTATCTGCTCCTCATGGGACCGACCGTGAATGTCCGAATAAATGAGTGCTTCGTTGAGATTGCTAATTGCCTTCGCGCTTGTATGGAGCTTACAATTCGACTCGAAGACATGCGGCTCTGGAGCGCGGCGCATGTTGTACTGCAGGTTCGCAATAGAGACCGTCATCGCAGCGAAGTCATATCAAAGTGACATTACTTCTTTCAACCACAACTAATTGAAGCGGAGGCATTCATACTTGTTATTGTCTCTGGTGCTCGGTCGTCGAGGTTTTGTTGATGTGTCAAAACTCGCGGTCACTCTATGGAAAATGTCTTGCGAAATACGGTGATCGTGAGAGTCATGCGGAGAACGGAACCACCCTACCTTATTTCTACCCGCTTTGCAGATCCTATTGCCGCTTCGCATCTTACAATATCAATTTCGGATCTCTGATACGTAGCTCAACCGGATAACAATTGCGCTAGAAGCGTCCTTCCACGAGATATCGTTAGCAATAAGCGTAACATTGTTCGGACTTCCACACATCATCCATGATGAGAACCGCAACACTCACACTCGCGTTGCTGTTTTACTCACTTACTATCACCATGAGACCGTCATTGGACCGGACTATGTCAGAAGCGGGAGTTAGGTTTCGGTCCCAAAATCGAAGTTGTGCCACGAGGCAAAAAGGCGGGGACCCGTCTACCATAGTATGCCGCAGCACGAACGTCAGCACTGAGGACATACCTTGGTATAGGAACGAAAGAATCTCTCTTTCTCTTGTCATAGCGGAAACATTGTCCAAGAAACACATGAAAGCTGAACTGTGGCAATGTCGGAACGCATCCCACCGCCACCCGGCGCATCAAAGCTCTACGTCCAGCTCCACGACACAGCTCTCGCTTTCGTCGACGCACAAGCTCAGGACGCTGAACATCCACTGCGCATGAATTTTGATCGCATACAGGCCCTTCTCGCTCCCGACTTTCAGCATACATGGGGTCACAATCATGCTGTCTCATTAAATCCGCGTCTTCAAGGCACGCACTCTTTCCTACTCTTCACGAAGCATCTCGAAGCCATGTTACCAAATCTGGAGTCATGGGACACGACAGTCACGGATGTTGTGGTAGATGAAGTCAGGCGCAAAGTTATGCTGCGATTGAGTATGCGGATGCGAGTTAAAGGAAAGGGCAAGGTCGAAGCTAGGGAGGTCGAGAATGATTTGTTGTGGGCTTTGGAGATGGATAAGGAGGGGAAGATCAGAAGGAGTACGGAGTTCATTGATGCTGTTGCGGCGGGGAGGATAAAGGAGATTATGGGTGAGCAGGGGTCCAAGTCGGCTGAGGATGTAGAGTCCTAGGCAAACGCAGAAAAATAATAGCAACTAAAAGGTCGTTTGCCAAGTTGAAGTACATGAACGCAATGTGGTATCTCCGCAAAATCGCAACGCGTCCATCTTACTCGACACGACACAACTTCCCATTCTCATTCGGCAACCCATCTACACTTTCCACCGTCCACCTCTCACTCCCCACACCCGTCTTCGCATAGAACAAATCGTACGGATCTAGCTTCTTCTTCATCTCCAATAACTTTGGGTACTTGTCTCCCCAGAAGGCTTGTCCAAAGTCCGGCTCCATGCGGTCCGCCTCCGCGAGATAGCTCCCAGCACCCGGACTGATGTCACGCCACGACTGCATATCGACGTCCTGGAAATCCTTTCGAATTTTTAGAATCTGTTCAGCAGTCGAGTTGATGGGCCAGCGGACTGATTGCATGGAAAAGGATACCAATGGACGCCAGTGGCTGTTTACTGCGTTATCGTTGTTGGCGTGGTCTTTGCCCTGCATATTGAAGTGCACCTGGACGCGGTTCTTTTCGCTGGAAGTACGGATCTTTTCGTAGACTTCTTGGCGCTTTTCCTCGGTCTCGAAATTTGCACGAGGAAACAGACGCGATGCGGTGGCAACATTGGGCTTTTGTACTGCTTCGAGCGGGAACGAAGAGCGCCATGCGTCGTAGTAATGATCGAAGTGGGTGATGTTGGGGTCGAACTCGACGCCTAAGTCATTGAGCTTGGTGAACCAGGGCTGGAGCAGAGCGGTGGCCTCGTCCTTAGATTTCCCCGGTGCAAAGAATGGTGAAAAAGCAAACGAGAACGTGCCGTTGGTGGGGATCAAAGTCCAGTAGGTGTATGTTCCTGCGTCGGCGTTGTCAATCCAAGAGTCCACGTAGCTACGAATCGCTTTCCAGAAAGTCTCGTTGCCGGTTTTAGCAGATGAGAAGCTGAAACGAGAAGCGGTGACTTCCAGATCGGGATGTGCCCTGACAGTTACTGATGTTGCGACGCCGAAAGTGCTGCCGCCTCCACCTCGAAGCGCCCAGAACAAATCCGTGTTGGAAGTTGAGTTAGCAACAACGAAATCGCCCTCAGCAGTCACAACTTCGAAAGAAAGAACGTTGTCTGCGCCAATACCGTAGAGACCGGTTAAGGGCGAATGTCCGCCGCCTTGGATGTATCCGCCCATCACGCCAACAGTCTCGCCTTCACCACCAACGACGACTCTTCCTTTCTCGTGAGCAGCCTTGTAGATCTCGAAAGCTTGCACACCAACACCGGACTTGAATGCCGGGCCTGAGTAGCCAAGCTTTTCGTCATTGTACTCCTCGATGTATTCGATGTCTTTCATCCAGTGGGTCCATATGCTTAGTGCGTCCTTGCCACCACTTTTACCCAGGAAGTCATGTCCGGTGTTCTTTATCACAAGGCGCACACCTGAGTTACGTGCGAAGTTGACAGCAAGCTGAACGTGCTTAGGCTCCGTTGCGTTGACCACGTACTTCGGAAAGCCTCCTCGTGTGCAGCCATGTGAATCGTAAAGGTTTGGCGGTAAACAAGTCATGCCCTGAGCGACTGGAGACAGCATCTCAATTGGATCATGCATATGCATGTACGAGCGTTGCCATTCTGCGGTCGTGTATGAGGCGCATTTGGCGGCATCGTAAGAAGAATCCGAAGGGTAGCATACCGCAGCCAGAGGTGTAGGGTCAGCAATCAAGCGACCGCCACTCAAGTCGTTCAATTGACTCCATGCCTCGTCCGATGGCCACTCTGCGTCTCCAGGATAGACTTTGCATCGAGATGTGTTGACTTGAGGCGCACTACCAGATCCTGGCAAGAACAGTGACTTAACAGACGCTGAGACGTCTTTCAAATCGACATCGACATTTAAACTGCCGACATTGATGCTGCCAGACAATATCGGCGATGCACTAGTTGACGCTGCAAGCACAGCAGTAAGCCAGGTCGACCGAGAAGCCATCGCGATGTTGTGGGAGGTGTTTGTCCGATTCGGGTGTGATGGGTTCCAATTCGTGATCGCAGATCTGTCACACTGGTCAAAACTCTCCAGCCCAATCGCGCTTATAAGGCGTGTTGATTTACCAGTGTCCCGGATCTTGCGAACGATGGTACAAGACAGCACTTTTGCTGTTCACCACAGAATGTCTCAAGTGCACCAAAGCGTAGTCCTAACAGGCGAAACGAGGAAACAAAGCCATGGTTGCTCGTCCTAAAAAACGACCAGGATGGGAGTCACAACTTCGCAAATGCCGTTCTTGGCGGCATTGCAACCTCATCTCTTCTGACGGATGATCCTTAACGGAAGGATTGGGTACAACCGAAGGGGCCGGAGGACGAGGGTCAGCAACGCACGTTGTTGTTGGGACGGCGGATTCGAGGGGTACAGGACTGGCAGACTTAATGAGGCAGTAAGCTAACCATACGTAGAAGCATGGATTGATCAGGAACGATCATTACGGAAAGAGGGCAAAGCAAGCTGACAGGGCCTACAACTTGGCGCAGCCAGGAACGCCAATGGCGTGCATCGAGTTTATACACGCCTCACTTTGACAGCATCGCGGAGACTTGTGAGATTGTCTTTAAGCTGACAGGAAAACAGAACAAATCGCAAACATAGTCGACCGGCTCCAGTTGATGAAATTGGTACCTTTGAGGGAGCGGACCGAGCCCGAAGCGGCCGCTATTCATTTGAGAAATCAGATGCACGTGCCCAGTACGTCGTCGTGGATTATTCCTCTTGGAGTATATGTTTCGCTGATCAGCATCTACCTGACTCGACACCGTCAGCGGGTGCAATGCTTTGGAGTTATACTTATCTGTGACTATCTGGTAATTTGTTCTCACTTTCTGCATGGCTACTTTCGACTCTGCAGAGTGTATGAATTCTGTATAAATTCTTTCATCAACCATGATTGACAAACGATTGATAAGATTATCCACAACACTGGGAATCTGAAACGAGATGCGTGGGTTGACGAGAGCGACACCGCCTTCGGCTATTTGAGGAGGAACCTTCCCCACACGGCTCGGACCACAGGCCTAGCCAACCAGAGACACTGGCTCCATTCCCCGTCAGCCACGCGACAGGCCATCAACTCGCGATGCAAGATCAACGTCTTTTCTTTCCGCAAATCTCCTGGACGGTTCAGGCATCATCACTGGACCTTCCCAATGGGCCCCAGATCGCCCGCTTGCACAGTCAATAGCTCTGGTCCCTGAGTCAACATCAAGCGGTCAAGCACGACGTTTCCTCGGCCGCTAGAATAGGCCCATTGGCCCGAAGAGTTCCTGCAAGATCGCTCTCCTTTTCTTTGAAAATGGACAAGGAGCAGCACGGATGGCTCAGGCGGCTGGTGCCAATAGACTCGTGCGGAAGCAGCCGAGCAATGACCGCATTGCGTGAGCAACGTTTCCACTGCCCAAAGGACCTCGAATTCGTCGCTAGCACTCGCGACCTCCTACTGGAGAACTCTGAGAAATCTTCTCGTCCTTTGGACGCTCCTCGCTGCATGTAAACACCCCTCCGCTAGCCGTCCACGCCGCATTCGAACAGTATTCAGACCTCTAAATTGCGTCTTGGGGCCGTTTGATGTGCATGAAGGCATCGGAACTCGTTACCGACAGCTCGACACCGGGGAAAACAAAGCCCATGTCGTCGTAATATCCGACACGGAGCGGAGAATAACAGGTTACACGGCTCGTGTGGCTTCAAAGGCTTGCAGATCTACGATCGCACGCCAACGAACCTGTTCCTTGCAAACTGGCCAGTCAGGAAGAAGTCTTATAACGGGCACGACTCAGATCTTCTTCTGTTCTGTACGTCTCGCCCCTCTGCTCCAGATCCTTAGGGTGGGTGCGACCCTCTATTGTGGATCCACTTCGTTCATCACCGTTCAGTACTTCTTCGGTGTCATCCCTCCGCCAGTACTATTCCTTGGCCAAGGTTTGAGCATCAACGTCGCGACGTCTATGGTGCATCTGGTTGTCTTTGACCTTGAGATCGGCCAGCACAGAGCATGGTTGAAAGTCGCCAAGAGGAGGCTCTCGCCATCGTTGGTGTTTTCGCAGTCCTCGCCTTCATCTTCGTGGTAGTAAGAGTATACTCACGATACCTTGGACGTAACTTCGGCTGGGACGATTACCTCATCATTGCTGCCATCGTATTCTTCTTCGGACAGACACTCACAGTTTGGAAATGTACGTGGCCAATAACACTGCTCTCGTATATCAGACACTCATCTTTGGATCAGATATCCTCCTCAGCGGCACCGGCTACCATGTCTACGACTTACCCAAGAAATCCGTCCAGGAAAAGGTTGTCGCGAACTATTGGAACTTCTCGGTCCAGATGCTATACCACCCGCTCATGGGCAGCATCCGAGCCTCGATCATCATGTTTCTATTCCGTATGAAGGACAATCGTCGGCGCATTCGGTACGCACTCCACGTTGTCTTCTGGCTCAACATCTTGTACGCTGTCAGCACCTCTCTCGGCAACATCCTACAATGTAACCCAGTACGATATACATGGGATAAGCCCGCCATGGACACCGTCGACGCCGCGGGTAACATCAGCCTCGGCGGAACATGCATTGACTCGCGGACCTTCATTCTGACGAGCTGCGCACTCAGCATTTTCATGGATCTGATAATCATCCCAATCCCCACTGTCATGGTATGGAACCTACAAATGGAATTCAAAACCAAGATGCTCGTCGTCATCGTCATGAGTCTCGGATGGATGTACGTCTCCCCTCTCTCAAACCAGTCTCCTCATCATACTGACGCATCACCCCAGCGCAACAGGCGTATCCGTCGGCCGCTTCATCGTCTACTACTACCGCTTCGCGCCCACCAACCTCGACCGCACCTGGGACATCGGCATCGCCATCTCCATCGCCGAGCCCGCCGTGCACATCATGTCTGCCTGCGCGCCCGCCACAAAGTGTCTCTTCCGCTACCTGTTCCCGTACTTTGCGCGCAGCCGCACTCCCGCGTACTACGAAGAGCGCGGGACAGCAGGGCACACGCCGCGCATGAGCAAGTTTGGCTCACGCAGGTCGCGCACGCTGGGAAGTTTCCATTTCGGTTTCGGTGCCTCGAATGGCGCGAGTCGTCAGGACACGGTTGTGGAGGAGACGGGACGCGTGGAGGCGCGTGGAGATGCGAAGGGGAGCGCGTATGCGTTGAATAGGCTGAGTAGTGTGGATTCGGCGAATAGTGTGATGAAGAGTAGTGAGGATCAGGCAGAGCGGAAGGCGAGTATGCAAGTTAGTGTTGCGCCGAGGACGAGTTGTACGAGGACGGCGACGAGGAGCTTGAATGAGCCTGTCGAGGCGGAGCCGAAGCATTGTTTGGCGCATGCGAAGTGATAAAATCAGGCACATAGCATTCATGGGCGTTGGGGTGTTGGGCGCGTGATACCACGTGAAGTGTTTCTTTGTGTTTTGGTAGTTGTAGTTGTGACGAATGAACGGCCGATTTGCATTGTAGCGTAGGAGTTTAGCGAGCAACTCCCTGGCTTCGTACGTATTGGTTAAGATAATACTGAGCTCAGTTGCGCGTTCCTGTACTTCTGTGACCTCAGGTCTGGTGTCGATATTGTGAATTTAGAGATGGCAAAGACCCGCACAGGGACATGATCTCGTTCAGGAGCGATTTGATCTCCATGGCGGTGACCGTGGTCGAGATAGAGGTAAAGTCTTTATATTCAGAACTTAGCCCAAGACATCGCGTGCGTAGAAGCAGAGTTGTGTGCCGTGACCGTGGCCTCGGAGACATCGATGTTCAAGCTGGCACATATTCACACATGCATCATCTACTCGAGCATCCATCCTCCTAAACTTCCCGAGACTCTGCCTGGCGAAACTTTACACCCTTCTATTACACAAACACTCCATCACCAGATCCCCGCTTCAACCTAAACGCACTTCACCTCGCACGCATGACGAGAAACCACGCCCATCACAACACAACCCCATCTCCTCAAGTCCTCCTCCACCAAGTCTTCACATATGCATTCCTCCCCTCAATAAAAGCCCAGCGCACAATGTCTCCAAGCCTCCCAAACCCCAGCACCATCCCCACGCACAAATACACAAAGCCACACCACCACCATCCAATACCCTAGCCGCACCACCACAAACAAACCACGCCAGCACCACAACCACCCAAAACCCACACGCCACATGTCACATGCCCAATATCTGGGGCAAAGAAGGCCACGCCGCCAAAACGGTGCGTTACTCCAGCGGCGCGCAGGACGGACCGATTACTGTACTGTACTGTACTGAACTGACCTGCTCAGGCACCGGCTTTACAACCGTAAATCGCGCTGCAGACACTCGTGCTTCGATTGTCGATAAAGGTCTTCCGTATTGGAAGGGCGGGAAGCTGGAGGCGCCGGGTGTGAATGGGGGTGGAGGTTCAAAGAAGACGAAACAGGCACAGCCGAGAGATGGGTATTCACCGCTGGTGAAGGGAAGGTGAGGGGTTGATTGATGGGGTGGGAGTTATGAAAGATGGAATTGCATATATGGGGCGGTGAGAGGCGGACTGGAAGATGGGTGGGAGTATGGCTAGGCGAAATGAACGGGATGTAGGAGGTTAGTGATTGATGAACAGCCGCATGTTTTTACTGCGTACACAGTTTTCTGGACGAGTACTGCGATTCCGAGATGCGTAATGACGGCATGGACTGATTGCTTAGGCGCGTAGCTTCGCAGTCCTCCGACTCGGGCTATCCGCCCACGTCTTCGTAAACCCATCTTCGTCGTCATCTTGATCCACATCACCGAGATCAATACCCGTGACCCCGTCAACATCCTCATCGCTGCCATACTCCTCCTCATTCTCCATTTGCGGTGGACTGAAGATAGGACTCGTCGCGATTCTAGGACGACTTTTGAATACGCGATCATAGTCAATCTCATCGCTGAACAATACCTCCTTTGGCGTGCGCTCAGGGTCTTTGCTGATGGACTCTTCGATGGGCTCGAAAGATTTGCGGGTTCTCGGTGTGTCGAATTGGTTTACTGGGAAGAGTGATTGGCGGGATTTGCGCTTCTCTTTTTTCTCGCGGGCGGCCATTGACATGCGCGGCTTAGACTGCATTGCCATCATGCTGAGGCGCGTGCGTTCTAATAGTGTTGCGCGCCGATCAGGCTCTGGCTCAACAGTGGATGGCTCGGGAAGTTGAGGACTAGGATCCGGCAGTGGTGATTCAGGAACAGGCTCGAAAGTTGTTGTGCGGGCCATGGACATACGAGTACGCTCAATCAGCGACATTGACATTCGAGGTTGCGGTTTCTTGACCGGGGATGGCGTTGCGTTACCGATGGAGGTGACTATTTGTTCGGCTAGAGCCTCCTCGTCGTTGAGTACCGACAGTTCCTCGACTGGTATTGGCGGTTCCGATGGATACGCTGAAGATGGCTCTAGAGGTGGCGAGTAGTGCAGTAACTGGCTAGGGCCATCGGTATTCGTTGGCGGCGATGATGAGACCTCGTCTGGAGAGTTGGAAGTCAATGGGGTCGCATCGTGCTCAAAATCATGATGCTGATGGTTGTCGTCCTCTATGATCGGAGGCGAGACCTGAGCTACAGTCGGCAACGTCGATGGGAGACCAATCAGGGTAGCATCAGAGTCAGTAGGAGTCGCTGCGATGGGCGCACGTCGGGATGGCAGTAGGACAGGGGCCTTCTCCAGCGATGGGTTCTTCGTAAGTTGAGCTGGTCGCGTCGTTCGAAGCGGACTCACTGGTGCTTTTGTTACGGGCTCTGATCGCGTGTTCTTCCTACTTCGCGCTGGCGAGCGGGCACTAGTGGAGGATGTGCGTCTGCGGGTCTGAGCAGCATTGGCACGATGAGGTTTAGATGTTGAGACGCGCGATAGCTCGGCGTCCATATCGGCCAGAATGTCTTTATACTCTAATCGCAGAGCTGGACGCTGGACAGGTTTGGCATCAGGCTCCTTCCGTTTAGACGAGGGCAGCTGATACTGCAGGTGGTCATCGAATTTGAACTCCCTAACGGCCACGGGGCCATGCGGGCTTTCCGGTGTCGGGTCCGTCTTCGCTTTCTGCAGTCTCTCATGAAAACTCTTCCACTTTTGCAGCCTTTCTTGTTGTTCCTGCACCCTGGACTGTAGATTTTCCAACAACCCAGCCTCAGGCACCACGTCTTCCAGTTTTCTGCCTGCCTCGACCATGCGCCAGACCTTGTCGAACCGGCTACTAAGAAACGCATCACCGGTGCGAACGTTGTCGCCGTAAAGCATGACGTCGAGCCACTTTGGGTCGCCAATCCAGTTGTCCTTTAGCTGCTTCTTGATGGCATCCGCCTCTTTCTGTGGCACTGCAGTTCTCTTTGCACGTGGCGTGTCTTTCGTCGTGCGAATGCGGCGATTGATGTCATCTGCTTTAGACTCCAGCAAGGTCTCAAATTCCATATAGCGCCGTCTCTTCTCCTCCTTCCGCTTGAGTAAATTCACGAGGGCTGCTTTGTGTGCGATAGCAAGTGGAAGGAGGGACTGCTGCTTGTCGACAGAAAGCATGGGCGCCATTGCCAGCTCCCGTGCAGTTGCAGCATTTCGTGCATTGCCGTCGCGTGCGGCGAGCACTTTCTTGAGCACCGCGTTGGAGAAGATGGCAAGTATTTCAAAGAACTTGTCGCCCTTGCACTCGTCTAGCATAGTCTTGCGCAAGACTGACTCTCGACCCAGCATTCCATTCTTCTTGAGTTCGCTTAGACATCGGTACAAGGCAGCACGGAGATTCAGCGATTGAAGTGGTTCGAGTGGGGGAAAGAAGGGCTGCAGTTTCTATACATAATCAGTTCCTGTGAACACGAAGGTCCCAGTCCAAATTACCTGCGCAGTCTCGCTCGGATCCCATATCTCAAAGAGCCGGAAGAGCGCCCACTCAGTCCCGCCAATCCTCTGCCTCTGGTCCGCATTCTTCGCCGAGAATGTTTGCACCGTGATATCAGGCCAATCACCGCGTAGGTCGAGATCTAGCAATCGCAAATTCGTCACAAATAGTTTTATGTCTGACGCAGGAAGCGGATTCAGCGGTTGCGCCTTGGCGTGTGTTTTGACCGACAGACTGCGGGAGAGGCCATTGCCAGTGTTGGTCGTCGCTGTCGATGATTGTGAGGTTGAACGGGACATGCTCGTGTGTTCAGTGCATGCATGGGCGCTACTTGTGGCAATGCAGCAGCTTCTACCAGGAATCGGGCGCAGTCGACGTGGTTGCGGTGTGTTTGTCGTGTTTGCCAAGGCGCTCTTCCGCGGTGCGATTGCCTCGTCACTGCCCAGCTTGCACTCACCCGACAAACATTCACATTGCAGGCAGGCGCTACATAACGCGCATCTCGCAACCTTTTCCCCCTTCAATCCTTCATAGAGCCAAATTTTACGCGACACGCCATGGCAGTCGACGAAGCAACCCAGACCAACGGCGTGCCCGAGCCCACCGCGGGGCAACTGAAGCAAGACCAAGTCGCCGCAGAAAGCAAATGGACCGTCGAGAGTGGTATGTCATGAGGATTCCAGCGCGTCAGCTGTATGCGACACTTCTCCTATAATCTCCCCCCATCCTTTCC
>TARA_R110002003_G_scaffold171_8_pt1 | contig 39798 bp, 33 predicted proteins | sample TARA_R110002003 | Tara Oceans TARA_R110002003 (sample SAMEA4396441) | marine metagenome | biome: Westerlies Biome; feature: [SRF] surface water layer (ENVO:00010504); material: water (ENVO:00002006), including particulate matter (ENVO:01000060) such as... | depth 5 m | reverse complement strand
AAAAGGCATACAAGATTCCAAAGGACGCTGGCAAGATATCCCATCCGGACATCCGCACGTCGACTATGCTGGCATGCCCTTCGCCATCGAAGGCACCAAGGCAGAGCTCAATCTACCCGCACATATCGCCCAGCTCTTCGACACAAATTCGCGCTTCGCGTTCCTCGGAGCATGGCGGCCGCTCAAAACTATCACTAAAGATCCGCTGGCTGTGTGCGACGCGACAACCGTGTCAGAATCAGATTATCAGGTCCGTTTGCGCGAGTTCAGTAGGACGGGCATCAAGAGCGCGAATTATGTGATGAGCCACGCTGCGGCGGAGCAGCAACATGAATGGTACTACATGAGTGAGATGCAACCGGATGAGATGGTCGTGTTCAAGGGGTTTGACACGAAGCAGGATATGCCGGGCTGGAGATGTCCACATACTGCGTTTAGACGGGAGGGAAGTGAGGGCCAAGCGGCGAGAGAGAGCATCGAGGCGAGGATTGTGTGCTTTTGGGAGTGATGCGAGTGTCTTTAGTGTTAGTAGGCACATGTCGGTGTTTTCGGGGGCTCTATAGGACATGTGCTTCTCGTTGTGGACTGATGTGCACCCATCGAGTCGGTATCGGTTACTCGAGGATTTTTCCATGATTATACTATGGTTTTGAAGACTATTGTTCTGATAAGGACCGGCATCTGTTACTGGTCGGGCTTTCGCTGGCACAAAGGAGGTGGTGTTGATGTTGAACTTGAAAGAGATGGTAATTCGGACTAGCCAGTCTAATGTCGTTGTACTATGTTCGGGCTTTTGCACCAAGGGCGAAAATCTTGCTCCGTATTACAAAGGAAATACATAGGTATACTTCCTCACAGCTTATGACGCAGTGAAGAGATAGCGAACAGCAAATCTGTGTTCCTCAAGCGTATTACGTGAATTTACAACTTGTACGCTCAGTTGAGCATAGTCGTGACCCCAACTTCACGATTGTAGCGTTCAAACATCGTCAGTCAACTCGCGACTCACAACCTTCTCTCCGCTTGGCATCAGCATTTCAATTCCATGACCGGGACTGGGAGTCTGAGCATCGACCCATAGTAAAATCACCGAGCCTGAGAGAGTTCAGTCACGCGAGAAAGGTTTAGACCATATAAGACGAACGCGATTGGAAGTAATAGCATATATCAATGGTCATGATTATTGTCATGTCCACTCATAACAACTATCAAGCCCCTTTGAAATCCACAAGTCGACATCTTGTCCCCACAGCACCCATCGCCATCATCCCATCACTCCATCACCCCTATACCCTTTTCTAACCCCTCTCCATACCCCAACGGTTCTACTATAAGTTAACAAACCCCTCTACAATGCCGCCATCCCAGCTCTTCTTACACCACCGGTTCCCTCGCTTTCGATCCCCAACCTTTAACACACTACCCACCATGCTCTCACTGCTCATAAGTAAAAGTCGTCCCATCTCCAATATCATTTGCCAGCGCTCGTGTCGCCGGCACTACAACCTGCTGAGACTGCGTTCTCGGGTGGAAAGGCGGAGCACTTGGCTGGAGCATAGACTGTGGCTGGAAAGGCGCCGCATTTGGCTGAAGTGTAGACCGTGGCTGCGTAGCCGTATGCTGTCGATGAGGAAGCGCAAAATGCGAGCTTTCTTTCCGCTTCTTGGGTTGCGACTGCGTCAGTGACTGGCTGTGTCCAGTCTTCTGGGTGCGCGATTGGCCGTGCTGAGTCTGAGGCCGACGCGAAGCTTTTTTCTTCTGCGCTTGTTCTCTGCACTTTATGGAGAATTCTTTCCGCCTTTCTTTTCGTGGGTTCGACGATTTGGTTTGGGGTGCTTGAGGCGGGGTGGCGGTGGCTGGGTCGGACTTTGTAGTCTTACAATTTTGCGTGGCGGTAAGTGATAAAGTACTACTCGCCTGCGTCGTTGCAGCTGGGGCTGTTGGTGGCACGGAAGGAGCAGTGTTGAAGTTGAACATGGCGGACCGATCTTAATAATTGCTTGTGTCTGGTTTAGGTTTACTGAGCTCCGTAATAGTAGAGCAGCACTTGTTTTGTATGTATTGCCAGTAAGGAGAGTATGACATGGTGCTCACTTATAGTAGGTTGATGAGCAAGATGTGATGTGAAGAGTCAATGGTGATGTTCCGTGCTTGAAGAGTGGTTGTGTGACACAACTCACTCCTGCGAGAACCTTAGAATGCGTGATGGCCTGCATCACTGTCATCAGTCACAGATCTGCGAATGTCACGCATTACAGCCACACTGACAATGTTACCCGTCACAAAATCAGATCCATCGTCGTAACTTACTCAACCAAATACCACTCTGTGACTCTCAAGCTATCAACATCGCACGACCTAGCCAGACCATTCATCCCCTCCAATCTGCATTCTTATACGCCGTATCCTCATCAATTGACTTGTTGTCTTCATCCTTCTCCTCCGTATTTGGCCCCTTATATACAACCCCTCCGTAACCCCTCCTCCCAATCGCATTCTGCTCCTTTTCAGTTTTTGTGCTCGCATCATGCATCATCACCGGCGTGCCCCACTCACTGCCGTTGTTGATTCCCGAAACACCACGCCATGCGCCCCCACGAATGGGGTAGCGCTCGTCTGGCCACGGAGCCCCAGTCCCACTGCCGGCATGATTGCCTAGTGTTCGACTCGGCTTCTCGGTGGAAGTGGAAGAAGAGATTTGGTGCGGGAAGCCGGTTTCGGGATCGAAGGTCACGGTGGTGGTGCTGTCTTGAGAGGGCGCTTTTTCGAAAAGAGCATCCATGTATCTTTTGCGCCGTTCCTGACGCGTGGCACTGTCTGCGCCTCGTGGCCTGCTGGATGCAGTATTCGAAGCCTCGCTGGTCTGGTCTGTGGATGCCATTGAATGTGGGGAGGTATAACCCGGGCACTGGCTTGCTGGTGAGTAGACTACGATGCCGAGTCTCTCTTGGGTGTGGAGTTGTTCTTAGGAGTAGTGAACTATGTTGTAGACGAACTTGCTGAGTTTGCTGGGAGAGTTGAACACTGCTGGAGGGCCGGTAAGTACTGAATCGAACTTCGAGTGCTATGCTGTTTGCTTGAACAGCGAGCACCCAAAGGCACGCTGGTATTTATACTTTTCTCGATCGACCAGTATGAGTGTTCCGTGACAGTTGAAGCTCCAAAATCTATTTCAGGCCCGGTACTGTGACTTACAGTCGCTTTGATGGTTGTCTTCGTGACTCTTCGCTTTATCCTCGCTGACTGCTCTACCACGTCTTCCCTTCCCGTCTGTGTCATACGACTTCCTCCTCTCCATCGCAAAATGTGATTAACACCTCCTCTGCCTCTTGTACCCTTTCTCCCTTCTCTTATTCTTCCACAGCTCTCCATCGTGAAGAGCCTTCTCGCGCCCAGCCGTCTTGTTGTTCTTCCAGCAACCTCGCTTGCCACGGTGCGGTTCCTTCTTCTGTGGACGATGGTCCGCTGCTGAGAGTAGTGGCTCGGGGCTATCCTGGTTCGTTACTGGACTATCGCTAGAGCCACTCGAACCCGGGATGGGTGGTGCAGTAGCTAGTGGACATGCGGTCGAGCTGGTCCGTATTTCCATTGGCAGGTTGTTGTCGTCCATCGGGATGGCATCCAGTATGACCTGGCGCGAAATCCGCATAGCAGAATCCGGAAACCAGAACAAAACCTCACAAACGCGATCCAGCAACACTGGACTCATTTCCCCCCAAACCCTCCACAAACCCCACAACCCTCTTGACAAGATCCGCCACCACCTCTTCCGGATCCCCATTCAAATTATGATGCGCCCCAGGCACCACGCCACCATTCTGACTATCCACCACGCCACCTCCCTCGCGAATAATCCTCGTCCAGCGCTCCAACAAGGCCGCTTTATCAATACTCGCCGGGACGTACGGGTCCTCGTCTCCCAGTAAAAACGCAACCGTCGTCGTCGCCGGCATCCTCCCAAACGTCGTCGTAAAATGCTCATCCCCCAAATCCGAACTAAAATAATCATCATCCCCACCCCTCGCCAGCAACGAATACGTCCGATACGCACTCATCGGCGCACCCAGCACCTCAGCAACCATATTCCCCTTCACGTTCACTATCCCCCTCTCATCTCCCTCCTCGCACATTTTCTTCGCGCGCTCCACAATCTCCCTAAACGCCGCCTTCTCCTCCCCAGTCTTGAGCATATCCTCCCACGCCTCGCGATCACTCACCCCGCCCTGCAGTATCGCGCCGTCAACGGGCGGACGGCTCTTCGCATCGGGGCCAACGAGGTACTCCATGATATCCTGACAGCCCGTGGAGTGGCCCATGAGCACGACTTTCGCGCCCGCGCGCAGGGCGCGGAAGTACTGCACGCATTCGCCGAGTTCGCGCGCGTCGCGCGAGAGGCGCCCCGTGGCCCAGCCGTTGTAGGAGGAGCGCAGGACGACTTCGGCGAGGACCCAGGTCGGGGGGAGCGAGGAGGCGATGGTGCTGGGGTATTGCACGGTTAGGAGACCGTCGCCCAGGCCGCCGATCCAGAGGAGTGTATGGGGTGGTTCTTGGGAGGTGGAGGGTGTGGAAGGCGCGTGTTCGAATGCGACGAGCTTCTTGTTGTATTTGTGGAGGGTGCCGGGGTGGGCCATTGTGGGTGACTGGTCGGTAGTGGGTTCAGATGATGTTGGAGAAGTCGTGATGAGGTTCTGAGGGAGGAGTTCAGTAAAAATAGATTTTTGGGCGTGGACTTTACCTACGACTGTGCACGATGATGTGTGAGGGAGGTGAGGGTTAGCTCAATGCAATTCTGACCAGCTCTGGATTGCTCAAAGCTACGTCGGAGCTCCGTATTACGTGGGATTCTAAGTACTCAGACCGAGACCGGAAAGCTTCCGCGTCATCAACTCAAACCACAAACTGTAGCTCCAATCAGAAGATCACAAAGGCAAGAAGCAGGAAGGTTTTCTGACGTTGCGTTTTGCTAAATATCTGACATCCCTATGTGATGCTTTCGTCCTGACGATCTGACTCCCTGTGTTCAAGCCCTAAAAAGGTGCACAACTTTGATTCCCAATGCCTTCCATGCCCGAAATTCCATGCCAAAAAGAAACTCCACGCAATGCTGAAAACAAAATCCGGATATCGTACACAGCGCATTGTGGCTTACTCAAGCCTTTCCTTCCACGCTGTCTTCCTGCGAGAACCTTGCTTGGACAACCCAGTGTTCTCCAAACTTGATCCCCTTTCCACCACTGATACCAGCTTCCCGCCATGGTTTGTTGACTCCAATGTCGACGACCCATATCAGCCACTGCGGATCACGCCCAGTGCCGTTTTGTAATGCCTTCAGCAGTCCCGTACGTGGTGCGCCGAGGCAGACAATGTACTTTGCTCGGACTTCCAAAGGCTCACCCTCGAGAATGGCAACTTCACCTGTTGATCCGCCAACACCGGACGGCGTTTCTACCGCGAGGCAGGCAGCCCGGGACTTGTTCGCCCATCCAACAATGCTGAGCACCGTACGTCGATCTTGATCACCGAGCGCTTCGAACTCTTTATTCCGGCCAAGGAGAGCATCGATGATGAGCTCTGGTGGTGCTTGGAGGCGTTTGAGAGCGTCCTCCGTTTCATGCCATGTTCGAACAGAGCCACCGAAGTTCCTGAACAGATCGACCTGTCGTCGTACGTCTTTGTCCCAATCTGCGGCACGTTCAAAGCCGAGCAAAGCCACCATGACCTTCGGGCCGCGCGCTTGCAGATGACGCGCTGCTGCTACCGCTCGCGCGCCGCCTCTATGGTTGCCCGCAAGTACGACGATCACAGGACGAGCGTTCGGATTTTCGCGTGCTAACCGCCTTCCACCTGGATTGATGGCTGTTAAGGCGACTTCGGCTATACCGCGACCAGCATTTTCTGCAATCATGTCCTCGGAAAGACCAAACTCGACCTCGGCTGTCTCTTCGACTGCGAGCATACCGCCAGGGGTGATTGGATGGCACCGACGATCGTTACCGAGCAAACGCAGACAGCCTCGAGTGCTACTTTCGAGTGGTGAATCGGGCGGAGTCGCAACGCGACCTGGTCTTGGACTGCCGGTTGCATGCGAAGACGCATATGGCCGGTTGATGAAGGCGCGATTGGTACGTGGTAGGAGTCCTGAGCCCATCATATCCATGTCTGCTTGCACTCCACTGCCTTGCCTTGTCGGTGCTCTTTTTACAGAAGCGCGTGACATGGCTCGTCGCGAGTTACGACTGCTGTCGAGCTCTGAATCCTCATCTTCCGAGCTGGTATTGGTCGTGCTTTTCAGCTTGCGATCCAACACGTTCTCCGTAGGGTGCAGGTTCTTGCCGCCATGCGTGCCTGGTCTCGCCATGCGGTTAAAGCTGACCAAACGATCCTCGTCTGCGGTTGTGTCTTCATTCCTGATCTGATCGAATACAGTGCGTTTGTCAAACTTTGACAGGTTGGCTTGGAAGTCGAATTCGGGCATGTCCTGGACATCGGTCGCGTCTTCGGTTGCCCAGCCATTCGTGGCCTCGAGAGCCTTCTGTCGTCGACTCTTAGTCTTCGACGCGTGGGCTGCCGCGAGACCAACTCTGCCTCCTATGACACCAGGCGTTCGGGTCAACGTTTGCTCGGCATCTTGAAGTATGGGGGTGTTTCTCCAACCGTTGCCTTTACTGTGGATCGTTAGCGTATGACCAAACAAAGCGCATGTCGCTCGTATCTCTCCGTTCACTGCGAATGACCGAGAGAATCGCACATACCCCTTGCGCACAGCATCCGCACCGGACTGCACATCGGCGCCATTCTTCCGCTCCTGCGCAGCAAGTTCCTTCTTACGCGACTTGCCACCTCTTCGAGTCTTCTTGCCGCCATCATCGACCTTCTGAGGACTTGGCTCGTCCATTGGCTTGCCGGTCCTCGTCTTGTTTATGCTTGTCCTTCGCACGCTAGGCTGGGCCGTCTTTGTCTCACTGTCCGCCTCCTCAGCATCTGCAATGTCCAAGGACGAGAACGGCCCTGCCAGAGTTGCCGCACTCGGCTTCCTGATGTTACGCTCCTTGGCATGACCAATAAATGGCGAAGTATTCTTGGGCAAGGGGTTCATTCGAGCAGCGGCAATGGGCTTGATGGGCGTGGCTGGAGCCTCTTGCGGCAGTGCAGCCGTAGGCAGGTTCGACGAAGGAGCAGCAGCACTACGTTTGCCCATGCTGAGAATAGCAGGGTCTACGAAGGCCGTGGATTGCGCGGCTGGTGGCTGGACAGGCTGTCGGATCGGCTGGTGTGCATGCTGGATCGTTGGCTGAAGATTCCGGTGTTGAGTAGGCTGGCGCACGTTCGGCGCAGGCTGCTGCAGATGGCTGGGAACGTATTGAGCGTATGGAGGAGGCTCTGCACGCGGCGGAGGCGCAGGTGCAGCGACGGGAGCAACGTTGACCTTGATGTCAGCGATCGCGTGCCCTTCGACATGGTACGAGTTCAGGCGGTGACCGGAGCCTGGAAAGAAGACTACAGCATCTCTTAGTACAGGGACAACCTCAAGGGCTTGGAAATGGTGGTCGTACCATTCTGGAGTGTCAACGTAGAAGTCTGCGCATTCACAGCTGCTACAGTGCCTTGAACAATGGTGTTTGGCGGGTTTTGCAGCGTGACTGCGACAGAGATGCCGATGAGACCAGACGCCATGCTTGCGGAACAGCACTCGACAATGTCTTGGGTATGTTATTGACTGGCGACCCCCACTAGTATATCGTTGTTGGTGGAGGTGCAGTCGCGAATCTGGCGACGAGCGCTGGAAAGTTCACATCGCGATGCATGCCAAGACGCTAGCGCACGCCACAACGGTCGCCGATGTAACGCCCCCCAGACTACATGCTGAAGGTGCACACGACAACATCTTGAACCACCCCTCTCTGTCACATTTTCTATGCGCTTGATGCTCCTGGCTACCTCAATCTTACACGAAAAACATGCGCTGAAGACGAAGTGCCCGTGCGTATACTTCTCCTTCCCCATAGCTATGTATGTCAAAGATGCAGAAGAGAAGGCGAGAAACTGGAGTTTATAAGTAGTTCAGAAGCTCGCACGGCTGCATGTCATAATCCTAATTCGTTGGGTAGACTAGATGGCTACGCGACATTCTCTGGAAATATGAGCACACTAGACCCGACCCTATTAAGATAACCAGCCATGACCCATGTAGTAACATCGTTCATTATAATTCGTAACCCTTCTCCAAGCCCGAGTACTCCCGATGCGGTCCAAAGTCCAGGGTATCCAAACCAAAAAAACGAATAGTTCCGTTGCCAATCCTGCCGCTCTTCCACCTAGCAGCGTCGCCTGCCCGGTTCATATCAACTCCCACATGCACAGGATGCCAAACTGGCACGAATAAGCCTTCTTGTTCTTCCAAGCCTCGTAGCTCAAACCCCGGGCATCTTTGCCACAGAACTCGGTAACGGCATTGACCGAGATCTTCTGGCCTGGCGCACCTAGTTCCAGTCGGTTGACATCGAGCCACCACGTTCGTCCATCCGTGTTGAACGGCAGATACTGTGTATTGCGCCCATCACGGCCCGCAATGCTGAGCAACATGACGTACGGCTGACCCTTACCATGACGCACATGGTCCCAGTGTTGGCATAACGTGGAGAACTGGAAACGAACCACCGGCGTCGCGCTCGGATCGTGCACTTTGATCTTGAGCTGTTCAGGATAAATGGTGCGTTCGCCCACTCCGTGTTCGCCGGCACAGTTGCTCATGACCTGTACGCGGCCGCCCATGTCATCCCTCTTGAACTCCTCATAGGAAATGACGCGTCCATCTGTTCGAAACTGATGCGCATTGTCGCTGGGGAAATGTTTTGTGCCGAACTCGTTGTTATCCATCGTGAACTGCGAAGGGTTGAACTTTCTGACATATCTGGAAACCATTAGCAGAATCATTGACTTGCGAGCAGATTACATACCCCTCATTCTTCATCTGACAGCCAATATGACCAGCACCCCAACAGGGGTCAATGAGCTTCCATTCGCCATTGTCGATGCATACAGCGTTCCAAGCGTGGTTCGACTCGAACGCTGGTACAGGCTGACCTGGTTCCAAAGGTGTGTGACCAAAGCCTTTGCCATCTCCAGAACAGACCATAGCCTGAAGACCAGCCTTCAGCGCCAGAGCCGCAAACAGTCCTGCGTAGCCCTCGCACACCGCTAACCCGCTTGTAATCGTCTTCTCGGGCGTAGTAGGTGAGATGGTCCCGCTGAAAAAGGAATGGACATCATAGTCTACGTTGTGATGCAGCCACGTGAAGATCGCCCGTGCCTTGTCTGTGGGGGAGGGGAAAGGGGAGCAGAGTTGGTGTGCTAGCCAGCCGACGTCCGAAGACGGAAGCTGCGTCCGTGGGAAGCGGGCAGCATGTTGATCAGGGCCAGAGAAGTCTCGACATATGAGGCAAGATCCTGGCGCTCCAGGCTTTGGTTTTGATGCCATGATGGCGTCAAGGTTGGGTCTGGAAGATAGCGGAATGGGAGGCGGAGATGCAGAACTGGTTTGAGAGGGGGCACTTGGTGACGGACGATTAGACGGGACAGGTGGAGGCTCCGTAGCCTGATTGCCAAAGCCCATCTCCAGCGCTGACTTGCGTGGCGGCGGAGCAATCACTCTGTTTGGTCTTGATGTGGTATTACCATTATTCGTTGGCCGTCCAGGAAGAGGTGGCCGCTCAGGCGACCGATCCTGTGTGATGGACTGCCTGGGTGGCAGCGATGGTCTTGCGGGGAGCTCAGGGGTCTTGGAAAGGCTGGGTGGCAGGGTCTGGCTAGGCACAAACTCCCTCTTGCTTCTCATCGCATTTCGTGTCGCACTCTTTTCTTCAGGCGCCCTCTTAGGTGGCAGTGGAGGGAGCTTTGACGGATCGTATGCAGGCGCGCGCACCTGGTACATGGTGCCGTTGCCATTGCTCGTTCCGGTCTTATTCGAGCCCAGAGAGAGAGTTGAGATGCCCGAGGCTATTGTGGAGATAGACTCTGTGGACTCGCGGCGGTTCAAGCTGCGGTTGTCCGAGGGTCTTCGTGGTGGTAGTGTAGGTGTTTGTCTTGGCGTGCCATTGCTGGTGGTGTTGTTTCGCGGTGGTGGGCGAGGAGGTAGTGCGGGCGAGATCTTTGGGCTCTCTACGGCTGTCGGCTGGTTCCCCAGCTGTCTCGCACTCGTGGGAGCATTGCTGAGGATCGGCGGGTTGTTGACGGTCTGCTGTCGCTGGTACGCGGGTGGACGCTGGCTGGGCGGCGGTGGCGGCGGCTTCTTCTTCGTGGTGGTGGCAACATCGTAGGTGTAGGTTGGCTTCGTCCCAGGAGCCGGAGCGTGGACCTTTTCGAGGTTGAGGGCGGCGATGCGCGCCTTGATGCTGCCCTCAGCCATGGCCGGCAGCGCTCAGGATTCCGTGGGGGATCTGCAACGGGGCTTGACGCGGGCTAGAATCAGTTGTGGCTGCCGCGATAACGAGCTGGGAAGAAGCAGCGGGCGACGACAACGAACGAAGAGAAGCAAACACGCATCATGCGCCGGCGCGAGGCTGTCGAGAGATCAGGGCTGGAGACTTGACGTTATACGAGCGCTGCACGAAGGCTGCGCGCCTTATGAGACGGCCGTTAACCCTGCACCAGCACCGCGATGATTCGCCAATCCTGTAGGCTTCCTGCCGCAGCCACAGTGCCCCACTTGTGCCTGAGCGGCTAGCGCCAATGCGTGCAACCAAAATAGCTCACTGCGCGACTTGATGCGAGACCTCAGAATGTCTACAGAGATGACTTGTTGATTCCGGACAGATGGGTCTGGAGCAGGAAGAAGAACATGTGCCCAGAACTCTCGAAACCAGGTGTTTACCGTCCGTAAGTTGTGGTGATGCTATTGTGTCCCAACATGCCGATCTCGTGTCTCCGCACTAGCGATCCTCACCGGTGCTCGTGCACCCAACCAGTCTAGGCCGTTGGCGCAGTCGCATAGAATTCCAATATCACATTAGCAATAGAGTCACACACTAGGTGTCGCTACGCCTCTGCCGCAATGAACATGAAAGGAAGGACACTCACTCTTGAACATCGTGCGCAAATGCATCAAGTGTATAGGATTGTCATTTGATATCGTCAGCTAAATGTCGCTATAGTGCCAAACACCAATTCGTAAAGTGAGACAAATGAAATCCATCCTCCACGCCGAAGCACATTTGTTCAGACAACCGTTCCCGTCCTGGCCCATCCATCTTCTAGTCCGCTGACCCCTTGATCCTCCAGTGCGCCCATTGTATCAAGCCATATACTCCTCCCAGTTTGAGACACCCACTCATCCCTATCGTTGTGGAGGTACAAGCTCCAATACTTTCATGTGACTTTTTGAACTTAACAAGGAGCGGAAGAGGGAACTTTCCCATAAGACAGAACGTTGCTTGGTATCCAGAATTCCATGCCATGTCAAGGAGATGTGCGGAGTAAAAGCAACCGAGAAAGGGATGCCAATGAGGTGAGAAAGGATATGACAGACATCCAAGGCCCAATACATTGTGTGCAAGACGGCAACAGAATGTTATCTCTTGCGCTTCTTGCTCTTGTCCATGGATGCAGCTGTTAGTCCCGCATGAGCGGCATCGATGGGCATACTAAAGTCGTGCATAGGCGGTGGCGCCATCGAAGACAAAGGCGCTGAGGGTTTCTTGACGGAAACGCCCATGTGGCGTCCGTACCGTCCCTTTCGTCCATTGCCTTCGTCCTCACTGACACAGCCCTCTGCGCCGATGCCAGCGTCCTTGCAGCGCTGGCATGGTCGCTGCCTGTCGCATCCTTTCTTGCTCTTACGACATCGCTGACAACGAGGCTTACTTGAAAGATCTTCCTCGTCGGCGCCAAGTTGGTGCTGAAAGTTGAGAGAGGCACTCGAAGCCTTGCGCGACTGCGTAGGCAGCGAGGTTGGCGACATTGGTGGTTTGGTACTGCCATTGGGCTTGCTCTTGCTCTTGGATAGCGCGCGGGGTTTGGCGGGCTTGCTCGATTTACTGGAAACAGATGACCGAGCCTTGACGATGCCACTCTGAATGCGATGGTTGCTGTGCTCACCAGGGATGATCTCGTCGCTCTCGCCCTTGAAGGAGCCATCTCGATTATCCTCGTAGTCATCACTACTCTCGCCGCTATCATAGCCACGCGCAACCTCGTTCATCCGTCCCATGTTGTATGGGAGAGGCGGCAATTCTCCACCATCCTCGCTACCATCGTCGGAGTCTTCACTGGACGATGCAGCATCGGCCTTGCCGCTCAATGCATCGTCGAGAGTCGATGTAGAAGTACGGCCATGCGCGGAGAAGTTGGACGCATCTCCAAGGCGCATCAGCTGCCGAGCAACGTCCTCGTCCGAGATGACGCTAACGCTTGCCAGAGTCGTGTCCGGAGTAGGCATAACCCCACCACTGCCGGAGTGACGATATTGTCCGTATTGTCCCGAGCCGCGCGCGCGCGATTTGTAGCCGTTGGCAGGATTACTCGAGGCAGAATAAGGTGTGGCCAGACCGTGGAGGTACGAGCTGTCCACTTGGCCGTAGCTCTGGGGCGATGGCAAAGGGTGTGAGTATGAGAAGGTCGCCTGGTTATTGATTGAGTACGGCGAACCGGCAGTATTGCCACTGACACGTCGTTGAGGGGAGACGGAAGAAAGCGATGCGGTCATCGGAACCTGAGGAGGAACAAACAGAGGTAGCTCCTGAGGAAGGCACCCTTGTTAGAAACACTGTGCGCTATTACAAAAGATTCAAGACTTACCGAGCTGTCAAACTTCGCTCGCTTTCGGCGGCCGCCCTCGACGATGTTGTCAACACTAATGTCGGCACTCGCGAGAGGCTCCTTCCGCGAGCGGCGTGAGCTAGAGACAGAGCCGTCACCGCCATCGCTGTCGCTGTAGCCGTCTCCATTGGCGTCTGCAAAGCTACCATGCGAGCTGTTACCACGGCTCTTAGCAGACGGGCGGGGACGCCGAGTATGACCACTGGCAGAAGCACTCCGTCGTCCTCGCCCAGGTTGCGGAGACTGAGTTCGGTGCCCGTTGCGGGAATCAGCCCGCGCGCCGACTGCGTGGTGAATAATAGGTGGGAGCATTTGAAAGGCTTCGTCCAGGTGTGGGCGAGGGCGGCGTGGAGAGACTGTGGGCTGGTGCGGAGCAGGAGAGTAATCTTCGGCGTCGAGATCCTCTGCTGAGACTCGGACGTAGACGACCATGCCATGCTCAAAGTTCTCGAACCTTGCGATCAGGGTGGTGCCGTGGCGATCCTCAAATATGACGCCTTTTCGCTCATACAGTCCGTAGAAGTTCTTGACCGTTGTAATGATAGAGTCGGTCGTATCATGGGGGTATATGTTCACCCGCATGGGCAGACGAGCTCGATGCTGGGGAGATTGGGGAAGCAATAGCTCGAAACTGACGTGCTTGGGCTGAACCTGCTTTGTGGGCGACAGCGAATCATGCGCTGAGGCCGTCTCCGTACTAGGGTAGACGTGTCCCACTTCCGAGTCGTCTTCCTGCGCGAGCATATTGTAATCGGCAATCGACTGTCTGGCGTTGTGCTGCTGGCCCGCAATGAGCTCTTCCACCGTCTCCGGGAAGCGTTGTGCGCCTGACACCCCGGGCTCCGACAGCATGTTGGAAACCTGCATGCTTGGTGATTCAAGCTTTTATTGCGTATACTACAGCCTCTGCGATGCGATCTGCTATGTGTGGTCTGGATGGGCGGCGCACCGATCCTGCCGGTGTCGCAAAGGCCTGAAGCGAATGGCAGTCGGGGAAGGATATTCGAATGTCGAGTCTGGGGCAGAGAATGTTAGCGGATGATGGCCGTAGATGGTTCATGACACAGCCAATGCTTCTTATTGTGGTTGCGAAGCTGCTGAGCGGAAGGGGTGCTGTTGGGACGTCGTCACCGCTGTCGGTTGGATGGCTTGCAGGGAGCCCGCAACGACAGCAGTGAAGCGCCCGAGAGCCGCCATCAGAGACGTCTATGCATTTTGATCCGGTCGCATGAGTATACTGAGAGACATACATACCAACTGCAGTGATCTGGAAACCAGGCAGGCTCTAAAGCGGCGCTTCGATCTGATTCCGTAAACCGCCGCTGGCTGGCAGCGTCAGGTTAGCGGACGAAGGCGCATACCAGAGATGGGGCAGTATGAGTGCCAAATTGCGGAACCAGGAGTCCTGAAAGGCTGATGAGCGGGCTGAGGACTTACAGCAGGGTCTTTGTGCGGGTGCGCTCAGAGATGTGCGTGGTGGAGGAAGAGAGGAGGGACGGAGCATTAGCGAACGACGACGACTACGACACCGGAGACTTGGAACCGCTTAACGGCAACAACGCAACCTCCCAATGCGATAGCAGCAACAAATTGCTGGTCGCCGTTGCGTTCAAAGTCACTTGCATCTCACTGTGTATTGGTAAATGTGCATAGACGGTTCGGCGCATTCCCCTTGCTCAGCGCATGCAAGAGCGCCGCACAGCAAGCTTCACGTCCACGGCACCTTGAGATGGAATGCCTGTCATAGGGCCGCATGAGCTGAAACACATGACTGTAGCCAAATTGAGAGCCGTCGGTCGCGGCGTGTTTGGTACATGTCAGTCAAGGTCGAAACATGGCAAGACTCCGGGCGCCAGCTATGCGCCCGATCGATGAACCGGCGTAGAATGCATGCCACAGGACGGAACGCAGCTTGCTGGACATCAGAGCATTGTTGTCAACGCAAGAGCACCCGAGTCCTGCTGCCACTGCGCTCGAAAGATATCGAAACTAACCAATGAGCGCCTTAGTCGCTTTGTTGGCCGAATGCATGCGCACGTTAACGTTCCATGTGAACAAAACGAGCACCCTGATGCGCAACCACAGAGCACTTCAAAGCACCCAAAAGGAGCTCTGCTCGGGTCGCCTTTCTCTACAGATATAATTAAAGGGCTTGTGAGAATTCCCGAGCTCCAGATCGCGGGGAGCGCAGCGGATTCGCTGGCAGTTGGCGCCCGGCGTCTACTGGAGAGAGCTCCGTGCGACAACGATTGCCAAACGTAAGCCCACAGGCATCGTCTATGTACCTAGTAGCCGTTTGTGGCAAAGAGTTCGCGCGAAATTCCGCAGCTGTTCGCAATATTGCAAGCTGCGTGAATTGGCGAACACGCGGAGGTTGCCGCAGCTGTCACGCCTCCATCGACAGGACGTCGCGCAGAGCGGGAGTAATCAATTCGAATCATCAGGTTCGCAATAGCTTCGCATGATTCGCTGATTGGCGCCACCTTGCTCTCAGTATCTGCTTTACACGTGCGATGAATATCTGTGCAATTGAAATTCCCGACCCTGCATGTGTGCGAACGAGCGGTGCAGAAACGTACATACGTAGCGCTGCATGTGGTTCGTAGCTTTGCTCCATGGATAACCGGTCTAGAAGTGGACTGAGGGGATCATCACTCTGCCATCCCACACCTCTCCCGCACCTTGCGCAAGCAATCTTGCAGCTAAAGTACGGTCGCAAACCCTGCAGGAAGTCATTCCCGCAAAATGCGCACCACGCGATTTCGTCCATGATGCTGTTGGCCCACAATGTCGGTGAAGCTGCGGGCTCGGCATCAACGCGCGGAACAAAGAGCGGACGGCGCCATATCAACAAACACGCGCAGTCATTATGGCTCTATCCATGCCCTGCACTCATCGTCGATAGTCTGGAGCAACGGTGGCATGAGCAGGCATGCGCAGGCCGCGGTCTGAGGAGAGGTGGCAGTGCGCCGGACGATAGGCTGTGGGCAGCGGAGAGCGGGCCACTTCAGCGAGGTGGAGGACAGCGCTGCGATCGCGACCGCATCCGAGGCCATGCGCGAGCTCGACGGATGCTCGACAGAGGTTGTTATGGCAATAAACAGTGTTGACAGCGTGTTTCAGTGAAGGTCGGTAGTTGGGTCTCTGTCACGTGTTATCACGTGAACACGCATCATCTCTTAGACCCTGGCCGATTAGTGGACGCGTTGAGCACGAGGTGGGCAGAACTTTTGTTACAAACTTCCTGGAGTCATTAAATCCCCATAGAGACCCCCAGGACTGATCTCCCATGGTTGTGTTAAATTATTGCAGTCGCGCCGTCTTGGTGTGGTGCGGCGCTTGGGAAAACATTGTTCTGACGTTCTTCTGGTCAACGCGATTGACTGCATACGTCAGGGCGGGTCGGCGAATCGGGATTACACGGTCGCCCTTGACAACTTTGGCAGCACGGTCCACCAGACCGCATTAGGCTAGCGCTAGTAGACCTGCATAAGCTTCGCGTTGTTGTATGGTAAACACTCCAGGGCTGTTTCTTATATAGCTTCTTTACACCCAGCCAGGCCGTCGTTGTCAACACCACTTCTCGTGTCGCCCGACCGTCTCTGCCTGTGTATCTCATTGTCGCCAAAGTTAGATGGAGAGCTTCTTTATTTCGGCCACTGTTTTGTAGCGCTCGACACCGCGCCCCTATCGATCACATCGCCGACAGTCCCCTGCAACGGTCGCTCTCATCGCATCTGTTCCTACAGGTCGTCGGCATCAATTGACAAACCAGGTACATCATGGACGCGAAGGTAAGATTCCTGCTGCTTGTCCACTCTCACATTGTTGCTGCAACTGCCGGTAAAGGCGGCCATCTTTTCCGTATCGAAACCTGAAACCGTGCCTTCACCCAGACTGCATCTCAACACTTTCTAACAGAGTTTTCTACAGCCACAGCGCCCAGTGCGCACTCTGCGTATACGCGACGAAAACGCGCAACCTCAGCTTCCCGCCGGCAAAGCTCTCCATCAGCGAAACAAGTCAACGCCAGCACTGTCAACACTGATGCAGGTCGGAGGCATCAAGGCGGCTGCAGCCAAACGCACCGTGTTCGCAGACGTCAGCAACACCACACGACAGCCGACTTCCAAGGATGACATCCAGGTCCTCGGCAAGAAGGACACCGTGGTTCTGAAGGACTCTGCGGTCGTCTCTGTGAAAGAGCTTGCAAAATCTGGCGCATTGCTTCGCCCGGCGCAGCGTCCATTGGCAAATGTCGCGTCGAAAAGCAATATAACAGTCGCCAGCGACCCTATCGCGTCCGGGGTGCTGAAGCACGTCTCCCTCGACGCTTGTCAACAGGCCACGAACGTCCGGAAGATACTCTCCAAGAAGTCCACGGCTGTCTTCAAGGAGCCACACTCAGATCCTGCCATCGACACAGCCCTCGCGCCTGTCCCTTCGCGCCAGCCCCTAGCCTCCCAGCCTGCCTCATTTTCCCAAGTGGACCGTGCCTCAGCACCAGCACAGGAGCCGGCGGCAGCTATCCCAAATGCAGCCTTCATCATAGAAGAGAAGGGCTACTTTGACACCCAACACGCGACCACTCACGTCGAACCTGAAGAGAAGTACGAGTACCTCGATGCACTCGAGGAGCAGGCGCGTGTCATTGAGCAAGAACGCAATGAGGAGATCGCCAAGTCCCTCGACCGAGAAGAGTACTGGGACGAAGAGGAGGAGGAAGAGTACTATGATGTTGATGGTTACACCACTGCACGCTCTTTGCGATCAAGAGGCGACAACACCACTGGAGGCGTCACCTTGGTCCTTGCGCCAAGGGTCACTGCAAAGACACAGCGTGAGCTTGACGCTGCTCGCCTGTTCGTCGAAGCCAACCGAACGGCGGAGGACGTTGAGGACGAGCAATGGGACACGTCGATGGTCGCAGAATATGGCGACGAGATCTTCGAATACATGCACGCCCTCGAGGAGCGCATGAAGCCCAATGCGTCCTACATGGACCATCAAGCAGAGATCCAATGGTCGATGCGATCAGTATTGATGGACTGGCTCGTCCAAGTCCACAACCGTTTCACCCTTCTCCCAGAGACCCTCTTCCTGGCTGTCAACTATGTCGACCGATTCCTCTCTTGCAAGGTGGTGTCCCTGGGAAAGCTTCAGCTCGTCGGTGCTACGGCTCTCTTCGTGGCTGCTAAGTATGAAGAGATCAACTGCCCGTCCGTCCAGGAGATTGTGTATATGGTCGACGGTGCCTACACTGCAGACGAGGTCCTCAAGGCTGAGCGCTTCATGCTTAGTATGCTTCAGTTTGAATTGGGCTGGCCAGGCCCAATGAGCTTCTTGCGCCGTATCAGCAAGGCCGACGACTACGACCTCGAGACTCGTACACTTGCCAAGTACTTCCTCGAAATCACTGTCATGGACGAGCGTTTTGTCGGCTGCGCCCCAAGCTTCCTGTCAGCTGGCGCTCACTGCCTGGCTCGCTTGATGCTGAAGAAGGGTGATTGGGTATGTTTCTGTCTTGCTTGCACAATTCCGCACTTACTGATATCTCCCAGTCGCAAGCTCATGTTCACTACTCTGGGTACACCATGAGCCAGCTTCGCCAGCTCTTGTCCACCATTCTTGAATGCTGCGACAACCCTCAGAAGCATCATGCCGCCGTCTACGAGAAGTACACCGACAAGCGCTACAAGCGCGCATCTGTCTTCGTCGAGTCGGAGGTGACCAAGGGCTTTTCGCTTCCGTTCGTTTCAAGGGACAGTCTTGCTAGTCAGACGTGGAGACGAAAGTGAATACGCCACTTGTCTCTGCTTCATTATGGCTTGGCTGTTTCTGACAGAATCTTAGGGACCGTTTGACAGCACAGTTCGTTCAGCTCGCTCAGCAACGCCTGCCTGTCAACAGTCCAGCAGCTCAGATCAACCACCCGAATACCAATCCCCACTACCACCAACATGGCCAACATCGAAATCTTCTCCATTCTTGCTTATTGTTCACCGATAGTACACGGCGCTATGGCGGCTTTCTGGAACAGATTCAGCATCAGCAACATCCGCAACCTTCAGCAGCACATCCCTCGTTCGGCCAGCCGCATGGTGTTTACGGTTTCCAGGTCTAACCCTTGCACCATGCAAGGCAGTAGACATGGCTCTCGCCTGACCCCGCTTCCTCTCGTCCATGTCATGCAACATGGACGAGTACAGCACCTTTCCCTTCACTTGTATTTTCTTGCATCCGCAGCGTGGCACTTGGGATCCTATAACGACGACACGAAGTCACGAATATCAGCACAGCCCCCACTAGTTTAATCCATTTCGCACGCGGTGCGCCCGAAGCCTCTTTTGCCCTTCCCTTTGTCTTCCCTTATGATTTGGATCGTCTGGTGGGCTTCGAAGCGAAGGAGCATAGACAGATTGCACACCAGGCGCGTGGGGAGTTTCGTCGATTTGCGAAGGGCGCAGTGGAGTTTATACCCCGTACGTAATCGTAACGGTAGTCGAGAAAAGCGCTTACTGCTTGCATCTTTCTTCAATGACTGTATCCTGCTGTGATGCCATATCATGTGCTACGTGCTCGCTTCATGCGAACATTGTGAATAGCCTACAGCCACAATGGAGCCAACATCACTACAGCAGTTGACGAGGAATGTGAGACCTTGAGGTGTCAAACTTATTGCTATTAACTTAGACCTCTCGTGGGTCATGGCGCATCAAGAGCGCGATGCGTTGCACGTATGACTCTGGTAGGCGCATGCCGTAGATGTCGCGATCTTATGCTCCAAGTCGTCCATGTTGGTTCCGCGTCCAATTCATCTCGCCACTTCTTCGCGTGGGTATCTCAGTCATGACCAAATATCGCCCAAAGACTGCAGCGTGTCTTTTCTGCCTTCAGAGACCTCGCCAGTAGCGCACTTCTTCATCAAAAGCCGGCACTCGATTCGTCTCGTTCGTCATTTGTGCGTCGGTCATTGCGAAGTTCCTTCGAAGGGTGCGATCAAGACTACCGAGTCGCCTGTGCCATTGTCAGCCCGATCATTCCCCTTGCCAAGATATATGATGCACACCTCGAACGAACAGCATCTCACTCTGCTTCTTGACCGTCCTGACGCGTGGTTCCTGGTCCTCTTCCTCCTCTTCCGCCACGAATATCGTTTCCTCAACGTCTCCGAGCACGAGATTGCAATGCGAATCGTAGGCCTAAAGGTTACAGTCAGCATATGACGCCTCGTACAACCGCCCGGTAAGCTTCGATCGTGTGCGCACTTACGTGTAGCCTTCCCTTCAATTCGCGATCGCCGCGCAGCTTAACGATGACGACTTCGTCGATGCACAGGCGCACGAGATCGAGCGGCTCATTTGTCTCTTCTTTTTCCTCCATTGTGAGAGCGAGTGCGGTGATGCGCGAAAGCTGAGAATCACGCTGTTGACGTTTGGTGGAGTGAACTTTGGCAGCTACGATGGACTTGTTCTTGGCAAGAGCGGGGAGCTAGCGGATACGCGATACCGTGTTTAGCGCTAGTGTGGGCGTGGGCTGTGTTATTGCGTCAAGCCCCAGGTACTCAAATGCCGCCCAGCTTGCTGCTCAACAACACCAGCTATCCGCAAACAAGCTAGACGTTCAACCATCCGAGGCTCCGCGGACCGGAGGAACTTCGAAGTATCAAAACCTTCATCCATATTTCCTGATTTTTATCAACATACAAGCATGGCCGACAATCAGGATCAGGCTCGTGCTCAGGAAGAGAACCCTCTTCTGGCGGCGCGCCCGCCAGCTACGGACCCCATCACTTATCTCACGATCGTCGAATACAACCTTTCCGAGGAGAACCTGCCAGTCTTGCATCAGGTTCTGCAGGATGCAGAATTAACATCTACCATCGGATGGGATCTTATACACCTACTTCTTCCTCTGCTTCCGTCCTCTGAAGAGTGCCTGCAAGACATCGCCGCCAAAGGCAATCCGAGGGAATGCATTCTGAAAGTTACTGAGGCCTTGCGGTTGCTGGAGTTTGAGGAGCCGCAACAGACTGACGATGAAGAGGAGGAAGACGCGGAAGAAAGCGGGCAGAAGCTGAGGAGTGCAGCGATCGAAGTAGGACAGTCAAGCACAAGTCCGGGGTTTCCGCCCACCATACTCCCACCACTTCCGGTCTTGAAGTTCGAGATCCTCCTTGATCTCCTTGCGACGCTTCATCGAAGGGTCAAGACCAAGTATCCAAGCCGGTTCCTGTCAACCAGTCTACAGGCAGCGCTTGTTGCCTTCAACAAGGCAACGACTCACATCGACGAGCTCACACTATCAGCTATCAAGTTCGTCAAGACGCTCTCCGGGACTAAGCGACCTCACCTGCCGCCGAGGCGCAGTAGTGGGAACCTCCTACGTACAAGAACGAATCAATCTGAGCCAGATCCGGAGGCGCAGAGCGAGACACCGAATGATCATGAGGCGACGCTCGTCAGCCGCTTACTTCAGTCCTTTGTCACACACATCCTGGAGGACTACGTGCTGTCGTTGACCTCAGATGAGGACGTCCCGGGCTTATCGTGGTCAAGTAGACTAATGGAGAAGTATGAGCCACAGCGCATACCGAAGAAGCCCAAGTATCGAAAGTATGCGGACCGTTTTGCCGAAGATGAGGATCTCACTGGTCGTTCAGCGATCCTTGGTCAGGTTGTGGCTCTGACTCAGGATCTTGGTCTAAGGACGGAGGATCTGGTACGAACCGTGCTTGACGCAGAAACCGAAAAGCGGGGCATTCCTGGGACTGAAGACGAGCCACCAGCGTCCGCTGAGGACATCCCGCTGTCGAGAACAGGATCATTACTGCTCTTGACGGCACGCATCGTGAAGCAAGAGCTGTACGCATCGGCTCAAAGCGACGATTTGTCATCCACGAGCATTTTCCCGGAGCACGCAACTGTCTTGAGCAACTTCGTTGGCGCGCTCGGCCCACAGACTGTTGGTCTCGAGCCTGAAGCACTTCTCGATGCCATACTTGCGCTCGGTCTTGTTGCTCTTGACAAGAACAGCGTTGGCGAGCCAAAGGACGATGAGTCATTTGCGCAGTATCTGCAGACTATTTCGCTCATCTCAGCAAACACCCCGTCACCAAGTCTACGTGGTCATGCGCACTACCTCACAACAACAGTGCTCCGCTCACACCCACACGACCTCGTTCGTCTAACGTTCATCCGCGACACACTTGAGCATTGTCCATACGAGAATCTGAAAGCCAGCGCGGTGTCCTGGCTCAAAGGCGAAACCCTCGAGGCAAACGCCCCGCAAACACAAGCGCAGAATGACGACGGTGAAACCAATATCTTCGCAACGCCAGTCGCTCTATCAACTGTAGCACCCTACCTGTGGCCCGATCTTTCAGATCACTACACCTCCCTCGACACCGACATCGCAGAAGCATGGATGCAATTCCGCCAAGAGCTGGGTTTCTACGTCGCAGCATTGAACTTCTACTATCTTCTTCTGCAAGCCGAATTCCTGCATGATGCTCTAGGCATCAAGCAGCTTCAGCTCAGCCAGTACATCGACCCGTTGAAGAAGGTGGCTGCGAGGTTCCAGGAGGAATTGAAAGAAGGTGGAGGGAAGCTGGAGGTCGAGGGCGAGGGCTTGGAGCAGGCCAAGGCCGATGTAGGTCTGTTGGAGAAGGTGATTGAGTGGGTTGAGGGTGCGGGAAGGAAGGCGTAGACACGATGTGCTGGACATGGTGATGAAGCTGTCGCAAACGCGACATATGTGATGTCTGCTTCATGGGCTAGCTTGGTGGGTCAATAAAGACATGGAGTCTCCTTGACAAACTTTTAATCATGCATGCTGATTATATGACTAAGCCTGCGTGCACACGCAAGTATAAATAGCCTCTTAGCCCACTCTTCTAAATTCTCTTGCATTACAAGCATTTCACTAGTTTTCTCTTCCGAAACGAACAACCGATTCTGCGATGGCTCGTCTTCTGCAAAAGCCACATAGCAACATAATGTTTCCAAGATCCCCTCTCGAAAACTTCATGACTATTCCGTCTCTTTTCCAAAACGGTCGACAAGCTTTCCGATGTGATTCTGACGCTCTGCGCAGCTGTCCTAGAAATACTTTCGACAGAGTCTGACGTTTCAGAGATATGTGCTACGAGAGACATGCTGGAGTTCTGGTAACAGATTGTGGTGTACCTCGCGAAGCATAAATAACCCTCCTGCCAGTCCCGTCCCTGTACTTCACACTCACTTCGCGTCCCTTGAGTAATCCTAAAGTCATGGGCGTTAAACATCATGAATCGAAACTGACCTCCTCGAAAATCGCGCATGACGCTCGTATGTTTCTGTGGCTCGTCCACCAGCGCACTGACTCTTGCTCGACGTGTGAAGGAAAGTTTGCCTTCAAATCGTTCGTATCGGATATGTATGTCATGTGCCTGCGCGCATGTAGAGCTTAATGGCGTTGGTGGGGGGGAAAGATTGCCAGTTGGTCGTGCGCTGTGTGACTTGCGCTCTCCCGTGTCGGAAGTGGAAGTTGGAGTACAAGACTTGTGGCCAACCAGCCGAGGAATTTGAGCATTCCTCTTAGTATAATTCTTTCTTTCTCTCTCCTGCGTCTAACTTGTCTAACTTCTCAACACGATAAGCCCATGGCTTAGGGTGAAATATGTATATGTCGATTTCCACATCGTTCAATTCTACGCCTCGTATTCCTACCCTCCGATTATCGAAATATCATGCAATTCGCCAAATGTCTTGCGGAAATCTCATCGCTCGAGATACATATCAAGCACCGTTTTTCGACTTTTGTGTTCATCTGAGAAACTCGGGCTATTCAACTGATGAAGCAGGGCAAGAAGTTATAGAAACATTTGCGGACGGACGGAAATACGCAAGACGGGATCTCGACACTTCCTCTTTCGTAGGGAAGTTCGCAGGATGATAAACTGAAGTATCTCCGCAACTAAGGAGAATACAGTCATGGTTTCGGTGTAAAGCATCCCCGGAAGATTACCCGGCTTTTCTCGGCGTGCATTGTACCGAACCGTTCAACTAGCCAGAACACTACCCAGGTACCTGGAGATTGCGGGGAAATTGATCATCGTAACCTACGCGTCTGGATGGCGAAAACGAATCGTGTTGCAACTTTGTATAAGATGGCGCCAAGTCCACGATCCGGTATGTTGGATCAACAAGGCTTCGAGCACCCTAAACTTCTACGCAGATCATACCTTGCCAATTACACACGAGACTAGTTTCAGGTGAACTTCACAACCATGTGGAAATACTCCACCTGCATTGTTAGCGTCATTCTTCTGCAAACATTCGCGAATGCATTGCCTCAAGATTCCAACCCTTCTCCAACTTCCAGCGCACCCTCCCGCAAACTCACTGTCTGGGTAGCTGGTGACTCCACCACCGCTCCGGATGGCGGCCACAACGGCACCGAAGGCTGGGGCCAGTATCTCAAATACTCATTCGGATCCAACGTTGTCGTGAACAACTCCGCCTACGCCGGTCGCTCAGCACGGTCCTTCACGCGCGAAGGCCGTTTTGACAGAATTGCTGCTGCACTGCATCCTGGAGACTGGGTAGTTATTGAGTTCGGAATCAATGATGCTGGTAAGCCAATAAATGGGAGCACGAGTACGACGGGGGATAAAGGACGAGCGGATTGTCCTGGGACGGGGAACGAGACGTGTACGGTGGTGTTTAAGTATGTTTGATTCTGGATTTGTAGAAGATGCTATGCGGATTGGAAGAACTGACTCGTGGACAGCAACGTAACGGAAACTGTTCAGACTTTCCCCACGTACTTGAAGCGTGCTTCGAAGACATTCCTTGACTTGGGCGCCGCCGGTATTGTAATCTCGGAGCAGCTGCCGAACAACGTCTGGGAGTTTGGGAATTACTCGCGAACCTCCTCGATTTTTGCTTATTACGATCTGTGAGTCCTCCGACAGAAAGATACCTATGTCTTCGCATTGTGAAACCCATACTGACAAACGTCCGCAGAGTGACAGTGCTCGACGTCGGTGGTCCCGCCGCAAATGTCTATTTCGTGCAGCACGGAAGCTACGCCGCTCAGGCCCAGCAACTCCTAGGCCCCGAGGTTGTCAACGAGAACTACCCCATGGATCACACGCACACAGCTCCATTTCTGGCCGATGTCCATTCGCAAGCCTTCGTTCTAGGGCTGAAGTGCGGCACTAGCCCGCTCGCAAGTTTTGTTGTGAACGCAACAGCACGAATAGAGGCGAATATTGGTCCTTGTATACCAGCGAATGCGACATTGCCGATCTGAGAGAATCGTATCTTAGCCCGTAGGCTAGAGCTGCAGGTACATGCCAATAAAGTTTGGTGAACTCCGCAGTAGAATGAAGCTATTTCATTCGCTTCATGCACAGTGTAAATTTTCGATTTGACTCTTCGTCCACTCGATGAAATTGATGCAAAAGTGCGATCCACTCCTACTCTACCAAAACCTGGCACATCAGCAAGCTCAACAATGACTTCCACATTTTTGAGTAGCGGTAGATGGCCTCTCCACTCATCAACTCGGCAATCCCACCAGTCCACGTCTGCGACTATGTCCCTCAGACTGCGTGACTCATTGAAGGTTCAACCTCAAAGCTTGACTATGGAATGCAAAGATACCTCATATGATCGTTCCAAAAGCACAATGAAGCGGTTTCATGATCCAAACTCATTTAGAACCATTTCCCCACCGAGCTCTGCGAACTTTGGACGCGACTGTGCCTCTCGGATATTAGATTGCGTACATAAATCCTCGACTCCAGTGCTTCATTCTTCCTTCCCTCACTTCCTATATCGAGTATCCTAATAATCGCCCGTCGCTATTTGTATATCTTTTCTAAAGTGCCGTGGAGACCAAGATGATGTTCCAGTCCTCCCTCCTCGCCGCGCGAAAGACTCCATAGATACATTTCGTCCAAACGATGTCGTCCGTTGCTGAATAAATGAATATCCCCAAACCCTACATCCCCTTCCGCTTGCCTGGGAGACATAAAAGCTGGAATTTGAAGGGCTATGGCTGAGTACACCCAAAATCCAACAAGAACGCGAGGCAAATATGGCAAAATAAAAGTGCTTAAATGATTTCCATGTTGTTCTGCACTTTGGGAGGAGATAAGATAAGGCCAAACATAGGTATATAAACCCCCAGTCCCTCAGACTTCCTCTCCTAAATCATACTAGAATACATCTCAGGATTCCAAAACCACCAAAAATCCAGGTCATGTCCTTTCAAAACGGCAGATGTGCTGCCTATGTTTTCCACGAAGCGCAATGCTAGAAGGGTATGTTGTCAACTCCATTGCCGCCCACTATCCAAGCTTCTCAATGGCATAAAAACGGGTTGGAAATTATCCATGCGAGGATCCTGGAGCTGCATGTCTGGGTATAGCCAGGTTCCAGCATCAAGCGTGAAGCAAGACTTGCAACTTCAAAAACATAAGCTATGGTACTTCACAACATGACTTGGGCACTAGGAGAAACGGGTCAAAGCGCTGGGGTCTAGGATATATATTCCGACCTGCCCGGTATGTTCTTCCTTCGTCATTCATCTTAGGTCCCACTTCTGATCTAAAGCCATATCGAACAGTATGATGTCTTTCCGAATCGCATCAAAGCGCATCAAATGTCTCCCGCCTCCAGAGATCCGAAACCAGACATCATATGCTCCGCTGTCAGTGTCCACCAGTGTACCTAGGTAGTTTGACTAGAGTGAGACTCGGGCGATCACATGCTACCTATTGGTATTGGTAGCAGTGAGAAACTCTATCATCAAACCCGCAGTTGCTTCGACAATGTCAAGTTCCCACCACTTCAAAAACCAACGTGTTCGGCGCGATGGCCACGGTGTCGCAGATCCGTTCGACGCCGTTGCAATCAGTATATAAACCCCCGGAGGCTTGCTGGTCTTCTTTCCTCAACAGCACGCCGCCACGAATGTATCCAAATGCACCGGCAATTCATGTTATGTCTTTCTCCTCTGGTCGTCTGGAAGCTTGAAATATTGTCTCTATGGATTCTGGCGCTGCTCGTACCGGCGGGCTCAAAAGCGTGGCTTCTGCATCGTCATGTGTGAATGATTGATCTTATCTATCACGTTCGTCTTCGAATTCCCGTTGTAGAAACCACGCAACTGAAGGCTTGCATGGCGATTCCACTTCGAAATCCCAAAATATGCACAATTTTACCTGATGCGGTAGTACACTTGCTTCGATCCAGTTGGGCTCATCAAGCTAGGCATGTATAAAGCCCTCGACCAATTCCTACATTTCTTCCTCAACCTCACCTTGAAATCTCGCTATTCAAAAGCTAAAGAGCTAGAAAACATGTCTGCTGAAAGCTGATCCATCGATGCAATGACTCGCTCGTTTCCTCCTCCAGAAAAATGGAGGTCACAGTGTGATGCGCTCCGCTTAGCGGCAATTGCTTCGTATTTGTCCTCGTGCTCCTGCAAAAATGAAAATATACGGAGGATGATCATGTGTCAAGCACCTTGGGAAAAGTCACTACCAACAGAGATCATGCCAGTGACTCGAAACCAAAAACGCAGGACAAAGTGTGTTACCATTCCTGCTGGCGTTTGCCTTCGCCAGCGCTTCCAATCGCTGCCTTCCCGCGCTGGTATAAATGCCTCCTCCAACCTCGCACTTCATTTCTCACACACTTCTCGAAATACCTGGAGTTACCAAAACTAGAGAGTTCTGAGTGATGGCTTTCCCAAAACCCACAACGGCGTCACGTCATGGTGCTCTCTTCTCGCCGTCCAAAACTTCGATTCGTTTATCAAATGCACTCCTTGGTGGCAGTGCAGTGCAATCACACTCACGCTCAGAGCCACAAGCACAAACCCACAGACACTGAATGCATGTGCGCAACACCTTGAAAAGAACAAATTTACTCGGCGTGGAGATTGCAAAAGTTCACACCAACAGCCCATGCCGGAGAAAACCCGTGTGAATAGAAATGTCAATGTTGCTGCGGCGTTCTTGTCTCGACTTTCTTCGAAGCTAACCGGATGACGATGAGTGGGGAGGTATAAACACCATCCGGATTTTACTCGCACATTTCGTCTTTGCAGACTAGGTACCAAATGCCATGGAGATTCTCGACCATGTCGTTTCGAAAGACCGCCTCTCGCGACCTATGGTGTTCGCGAAATGCTGGCACTGCCTTGTCATATCTCTCGGGGGCATCGGCTGCATACCACGCCCGTGCTAATCTCAACGGCGGATGTATGAGGCGCAAGGGTCAAGGTGGCGGAGGGCGACAGACGTGTGCGAACGATTCGTGCATTTGCGGCCAATCCTGCGTCTCCGAATGGCGAGACGTGGCGACCATGACTGGGTGTGCCATGTTCGTTTTTGATTGGTATATCAAGCCGATCTTGAGTCGCTTGCACCTTCCACTCCATCACTTCAATCACCCAAGCATACTCCTCTTCCGCCCCCTCAACCTCACTCCTTCCAACCTCCTTAACACCCCCTTCGCCCCCTTGTAACTTTCGCCATACGCCCTCAGCACCTCCTGAAATAGCGGTTCCGCTGCTGGATGCGTGGCCGCAAATGCGCGTTCCAGGACGTACAAATCCACCGCTTTGTCTTCGTCTTGTATGGACGCGGTGGTCAGGCCGAAGTCGATGAGGTAAATCGTGCCACGAAGCGAATCGGACTGCGGCTGCGGCTGTGTGGGTTCCAGAGGCGGTGGTGATGGTGGGGAGGTTCCGTTCATAGCTGCTTCGCGGAGCGAAGATGCAGTTTGTCTTCCTCGTGGCTGCACCGCCGTCTCCGCGGTCTTGCCTCCCCGTTGATCGTCAGGTGTGCGTAGCATCAGATTACTCGTCGTCAGATCGCCGTGACAAACACCGATCTCATGCAATTTCCCGACTTCCCTGCCCACTCTGCGCATAAGATCTAGCATCTCTTCGTCCTCACCTGTTTCGTCCTTCTCATCTCCCTTCTTCTTCCTCTGATGATGCACCCCCTCCGCCCACGCATCCAGGACCCGCCTAACCGTCCGTCCCTCTACAAACTCCAACACCAACCACCCGGCATCCCAATCCGCGCCTAGCACCGCCGGCACACGCACGCCCTCCCTCTTACAGCGGACTAGACTCCGTGCTTCTGCCAACAATCTTTGCTTCGTCAGGCGCTTGTCGAGCGTCGGATGACGGTACGGTTTTGGCGGGCGGTATTTGACGACAACGGGGGTGTATGGCGTCAGGAAAGTGGTCTTGTATACGAGCGCTTCGGCGCCTTGGGTTATCGGCGTTAAGTTGTCGTGTGAAAAGGGCGCGGGGAGGGTGTGTAGCGGGCGCGAGGTTTCTGGTGCGGGTGGGGGTGAGATGGGAGGGACGGGGTCGGGCGCGGACATTGTGGTGTGAATGAGGCTAGTAGACGTGTCGATTGGGTTTTGGAGTATGATTCGAGAGTAGGAGAGCGGTTCTGGTATCGGTGAGACGCGGATGTGAGGCGTTGAAATTGTGGTGTTGCAGTCTTGAATTTTTGGCTGGATTGAAAGCTTCCCCGCGGTGCAACATCAAAGCCAGCCCTGTGATGCTTATCGATATCTACCCCAACACCACGCGAGCACCCGTCGATCGCCGTTGCAAGACAGCCCAACAATCTGACTCGAGAGCAATGCAAGGTTGCAGATCAAAGCACGGACGTGATCGACTCTCATCCGGGCAAGGTGTTGGTTGGCAATTCACTTCAATGGCACAGCACATGAGAGGAGAAGCACTGTAAAGCGAGTGTGATGGCATTTAGGTTCTCATCCTACATGGTCCACTCATCTTACCTGCTCTCATCCTACAAGAGTGCGTAGTGAGTGTGCAGTCGATACAAAATGGCAAAAGGTGCTCAAGGAATGCAATGAACCCCAGCCACAGGCGTAGAGCTCGTTGTCCGAGGCACGTAATCCTCCCAAGATCCCATGTCCGATGTAAACATGTGGTGCTCCAAATCTGTCTCGTTCAAGAAGAGAGCCGTTCGCCGGCTCATTAAAGGCAGTTCGCATAGTGCCGAAAACAAGAAGCTCAAGAAGACGGTCTGCTGGGTCGCAGAGACGAAGAGAATCGTGATGAAGAAGAATACAAGCTGAACTCAGCCCGCCGCATGCAAAAAATGAGCAGAATCCATGAGAGAAAGGAAAAATTCGTAAAGGGCCGTAACACTGCAACGTCCGAAGAACGCCGCCATAATATGCACATAGGAGATGTTGAGATTTAGCACTCAAACCACCTCTTACAACATCTTTCAGTCTGCCTCCTAAAACATGGTGCTCTTGCGCTTCTCGGCGCTGGTGAGAATGAGCTTTGGCATACGGCGTTGCTCGGCAGGGCGAACCTCCACCAGACCACCGCCAATGGAGGCACCATCGTCGCTGCTCACACTGTCGGCAGTGTAGGATCGGTTGATCGACGCGCGATCGCAGGAGCGCTCTTTCGAAGCCTTACGCTCCGATCCGATTGCTCCATTAGCTACTGCGCGGAGGCTTCCAATGCTGGGCTTGCCAGAGAGGCTTCCACTTCCGCCGCTGCGGACACTGTCAGAGTCGTTGTCAGACGACGGGAATGTGTCCGAGTCAGGGGAGGCGCTGCCGCTGCCGGTGCGCTGAGTGCGGCGTCCGATGCCAGCACGCACGAGGTTGCCGACAGCTTGGCGGCGCTGGCGGGTCGCAAAGTTCTTGCTGCCTTCGTGCTTGGTAGTTGGCTTCTCCCTCAGATCTTCGATGGAAGGAGGACCGCGTGGTTGGCGGAGGGGATGCTCGCCAGCTCGTGCTTGACCAGGACCGAAAGTGCCGGTCATGGGTGTAGCCGGGAAGCCGACAGGTCGCACAAACGCGGACCTAGGACCATCAGGGGTCTGAGCCTTAGCGTCGACAGCAAGGGACGACAGGTTCTTCTTGTGGCCGCGGCGAAAAGCATTGGCGGATGGCGGTGGAAGAGGGACAACATCCTGAGGCGGCGTGTTGGACTTCTTGGGTGGAGAAGCGCTACGCGAGCCCCATGGGCTGGGGTTGACCTCGTTGGGGGGAGAAACCTGGACCAGTGGAGTGTCGACCTTGGGTGGGGAGTGCTGGAAGCCCGGGGTGGGCGGTGGTGGAGAGTGCGACAAGTTGGAAGCCTGCACCTCACCCCCATTGCCCTGCTGGAAGTTGGGATCAACGACGTACTGGTACTGGCCAGTCATCTGGTTGAAGGCGAGATACACGCCAGCCTGGCCCGTCTCCTGGACAGCCTGTGTGTTCTGGAACTGCTGGCCGTATGCATTCATCTGGGGCGTGTAAGGAGTGTTGGAATACTGCTGCTGACGCATGCCGCCGTTCATGTTCATGTTTCCAAATTGCTGCGCAGTCAGAGTGAGGAGCTGCTGCTGAAGCTGCTGCTGCCTCTGGGCGAGGTACAACTCGGTAGCCAATAGCTGGGCCGCAATGTTGGGGTCCATCTCGCTGTCATCGTACTGAACAGACGGAGGGGCCAGAACTTGATCGTACATCATGGGCTGCTGATTGTACTGGTTGGCAGCAGGGAAGCTGTTGCCAATAGCAGTCTGTGGCACACCTTGGTTCATGCCATTCATGTTCTGCCTCGAGAAGCGGTTGGAGTTGTTTCCGCCAATGTTGTGCTGACGCTGGTTGTACGGGGCGGATGCGGGAGGCTGAGCAGAGGTCGGCGTCTTCGGCGCAGTACGGAGACCAGCCAGAAGGTGGGAACGGCTCGTGCGAGGGGTCGCGACTGAGTCCTCGGCGATGGTGCCAATCTTGGGTGGAGAAGCAAGGCTGAGACGCTTCAGAGCGGCACCTTTGCCTCGAGATCCGAAACTCGAGGTAGGCATGCCGATGCCGCCCTGGGACTGGAAGTTGTTGTATGTCATTTGAGCAAGACCGCCAGCGTCCATGCTCATTGTGATGTTCTAAGTAAGTTGCGAACAAAGGTACGGCTGCAACAAAGAGGATGCGCTAAGCACACCGGAAGGATAGAGAATGGAAGAAGATATCCGAGCAAATTGAGGTCGAAAGGGCCGACTGAAGGGAGTGTTGTGCGCAAGTCGAAGACCAGACGGAAAGGGCGGATATACAGAGCGTTTGCTAGTGGCAGACGCTGGTTGGTTGGTGGGTGATTACGAGATTACGGATCGCAATGATCGGGCTATAAGGTGGTATATGGATCGAAAAACCGGCCGACGGGCAGTGCAATTGGAGCTATTAACAAGGTCTTCAGTCGCTGTGTCCAGGTCTGGCTGGCGAAGCAGGGCCGATGCGACGTGCTGAAGTTGGCAGGAGCAGGGTCGCGGCACGCAGGCGCGGATTTGATGGGTAGACTGGACGGCGAAGATGACGATCGAAGTTGGATACACGAACAATGGAGCAGATCAGGCAGACAAGCTGGGTTCTGATGCGGTCGTGATGCTGGATGCGGGCTCTTCTCTAGGAGGGAGCGACGGGACTGGCGCGCTCGGGATATCGAGGATTAAGAGGGATAAAAGCTGGTCCAAACAACAGGAGCAGGATAAGATGCAGAAGCTGCGCTGGGGCAGAGAGTGAAAGGGAGCGAGGGGGAGAGGAACGGCGAGATGGAGGGGCCAGAGAAAAGGTGACAAGCAGCGACAGGATTCGGCGGACGGGCGATGCCTCGTTAGATATGGAAGGCCGCCGTCGTTTCTTGGCGCGCGATCCCTGCAGGGCTAGCTCCAGGAGCTGCAGCAATCGAGGCACGCTCTGAAACGCTGGCAACGATGCGCAATCACGACGAGGAGCGCGCCCCGGCCCCGGCCTGTTCCTGAGTGCGTCTGCCCTAGGCTTCGAACTGGCAATCTCGTTCATGCGCTCGCTTTGATGAGCCTGCTGCGTGCGGTGCAGAGCATGGCGATGCGGAGGGCAGGTCGTTCCTGCCGCGGAGTGCGCCCGAGGCAGCCACGCACAGCGACGAACGCTCCTAGCAAGGGACGACGACAGCGCAGTCTGCCGTCGAAAGCGAGCATCCTCATTGCTCGAGGGCACTGCTGCACGCACACCGCAAGACGTGCTCCACCAGATCGATAGCGTCTATGAAGTTCTGTCTGGTCCAGTCGTTCGTAGCCGCCGTTAGTTGACCTGCAGCCCGCCAGCCAGTCACCGCGCGCCGCCGACCCTGACCTTCAGCCACGGGCAGTTCGTGTCTAAATATACCACCAGCATGAGTGAGCTCCAACGACAGCAACTGCAGACGTGAGCAGCAGACTGGAGTCGCGCGCTGTCCGGCTGCCACGATGACTTTCCATAGACTGAGCGCGCGCATGAAGAGCGCTGCGGACTCTGCATGGCCTCGAGCGTTGCACACATGCTACTGTGGGCGCTAGGCTGGGTGTGGCGACGGGGCACAGGGCCTCGAAGTCAGCAATTCAGCTCCCTCAAGTCCGTCTCTCCACACACGCAATCTGCCTGCGTGCCAGCCATGCGGAAAGAGCTGCCGATCCCCGCCCTCGCAGCCACGCGCTCACTGCATCGCGACTTCCACGTCGCCATGTCCACCAGCTTTCTCTTCATCTTCAAGAGGATTGCTTCTTGCGACCTCACCTTGACTTCAAAAGCCCCAGGCTCAGCTCGCGTGGCTCCTTCGTGCGGCGAACCCGTTTCACGCCGGGGATCTGCCTGTCGCAAGCGTCTGAAACCGTCGCAAGTCGGCTGCCCGTGCCCAGCGCTCATTTCGGTAAAAACGCCTGCAGGAACGCTGACCAAGCCTCACAACCACAGTTGAAACGGCCTCATGCTCTGGTTGGACTCGCGTTTGGCCTTCCGAGGCAGCGGGCCTGGGTTCGCCTGCAGCACGCAGTGAGATGCTTGAACGCACTTCTCGCCCTCACCCAAATGAAATACCTCTAAGACCACCCGTTCAGTACAGGTATCAAACATGCACTTATCTTCGCGCGCACGCCTCTTCCGATGCTCTAACGCGTCACTGACGCCACCAATGGAGAATATCGATAATGTCTTCGACGTCAAATTACCGAGTCCAGGGGAAGCTGCGACCGGTCAATAACATGGGCCACCCCGCCCAGAGAGTTCGCTTGAGTGGAGAAGGAATGTCAACACTCACGCACCTCCAAGCCATGCGACGAGAATAGCTTCAGATAAACACGGCCTTCCCTGGCCGTTTCAACGACAGTGTAAACAATTCCATCATTCATGCCGCGTTTGCGGCCGCGTGTTTCCAGAGGCAGTCGTGCCATTGGACGCGGTGCAGAGGAGATTTGTTTGTCGGTAGTAGATTGGCGAGGGAGCTCGCCCATGCTATGCGCATGCTCCACGCATAAATCCAGGGACCAAGACACCGTAGACTGGTTGTTACCGCCAGGAACCAGGTTCGCTGCCGACGGTATTGCAAGCTAACAGCCCTGTGCGACGATCGTAGTATTGGGCATTTCACGAAACGTTGAGGTGAACCTTTCTATCATGGCAACCACGACTGGTGCAACGGTAAGCGATTGGGTTGCTCAGAGAATCTCATTCCTCACACATAACATACAAAAAGGTGAGATGCGTTCGCGTCCTTCCATTCCCATCATGTCATGTCTTTGTTCTCGAGCAGTCCCTACACAGCCTCAGACCTTGCATTGCCAGCAAGATGATGCGCAGATTTTCGGCCTTCGGTCTGCTACAGTCAGCGTCCTATAGAACGAGAGTTTATATGTGGCACTTGCGCATTGAGAGGTATGAGCTACGTAAAGGTGTTGTGGGAAGGAGCAGTCTGCATCGTGCTTTCCCATCTCGTGGCCACGAATACCCAGAATCTTCTTTCAATCGTAATCCCATGACTTCCGTCATGATCGTCCACTACACGAGCGCTTGGTTTTGAAGTCTCTTAGCCATCTCGTCCAATGTCGCATGCCCTTGTTGTCGCATTTCCTACTTCCGCCCCGCATACGTCATACCATTGGCCGTCAACTTCACCTTCACCTCAGCAAAGCGCATATCGGCGATATCTCGGTCATATCATGAACAATGGTAAGCACTCATCGCGACGAAGCGATTGTTCATTCCATCTTCTTGCGTGCTGGTAGCACCACTACAATGGCAAGCTGCCAACAATGGCAAAGAGGCAGACCCGCATGCTCGAGGCATATAAGTCTCGCGCGGCAACGCCTATATGTCTCTCCAGACACAACAGCAGATTTTAAAATCTCCCTCGATATCGCATCTCCAAGAATACACTCATCTCGGAACTCAACCAAGCATCCGACGGCCAGTCCACGACAGCCATCCTCAACACAACCAACCCAAATATTATCCTACCAACACCAACAACCACAACCACAATGTCCATCATTCTCACCCTCGTCCTGATCCAGCTGTACGCCATGTGCGTCTCCGCCATGGTCATCCCTGTCACCCGTCCCGTCACCAACAAGATCTGGGACCTGCAGCGAGGCCTAGACTTCAACACGCTCTACGACGCAGCCCTCAAGGACAGCAAGCCTGAGCTCATCGAAGTCAAAAATACGCCTTCTCCGTCCACGAAGTTGGTCAAGCGCGAAAAAGCAGTGCGCCGAGCGAAAACGATGCACAGTCCTGCCATCGCGGATATGCCGGTTGGTGGCATGCAGTGCGCTGTCATGTGAATGGTTTGAGGGCGCGAAGGTACGAGTGGTGGGATGGATGTGTGGCGCTGGTCGCTTTTCCTTTGATCTGGTATGGCATTTATCTGCATCCGCAAGGCTCGTGTAATTGACTGATTTTCCCAGGCTACGACTATCACGAGATGCACGCTCCTGTCACACGATGAAGTCACGCGGCGGACGCTCTTAGCGACTCTCTTTCGAAAAAACGGCAGCTACATGCGCTTGCGGTGGACAGTGTATTTTGCGGTCTTTCTTTCTTCCCGCGGTACAAGCAGGGAGATGCATAATGACGACGATACGCACAATATTTCCTGGGCATCTTCCTCGTCGTTTCTTCGTCGTCTTGCTTGTCACGAGGCTCGTAGTCAATGTCCTAGTCCTACTCGAGATATGCTTTCAAAACATCTGATACTTGCTGCTCCACCTCACGACGCAGGTCCGACGCCGTAGATGTGACCTGACGAAGTACGGAGTTATTGGATCGCAAATCAATACCTTGCGTAACCTGTCAATGATATGTTCTCACCTGATTGTCTCCGCTTCCACTGCCACTGCCGACAGCATGATGCACGACAAGCAGGGCTTTGACTTCTCCTATAGCGTCGTGGTATTCGGCTAGGTAAGTGCCGTTGGCAAAGGGTGTGGAATTTGTCGGTCCAAGGATAGACTCTGCGGGTGGTTGGGGGCAGAATGAGGTTCGGGAAGGGTGGTAGAGGGGTTTATACGCTGAACAGTTAGTAAAGATAACGAGGGATCAAAGGCGTTGAGTGTGTGCTGGGAGGGTTTGGAGGTAATGAGGCGTTTGTTGACGTCAATGCTGACGTGTTGGTTCACTGTTCACGTTCAAGTGTCTTCGTTGATGGCACTTGAATAGTATGCCGCTTCACATGCATCACATGATGATGCCTGGACAGAATCATAGATATAAATACCGCTCCCGCGACCCAATCTCACCCAATAACCACATAGGCAAGCACCCTTTGTACCCGGCAGCATCACCTTCACGAACATAGACCCGTTATGGCGCGCAACAAAGCCACGAAGTCAAACCCTTCCATAGACGTCAAATCAGCCACCTCCAAGGCCCCTTCAAAGTTCAACATCTTCGGCGGCGCAGGTCGTCGCCAGGAGAAGCCTCACCCGATCGTTTCAGATGGTCAGGTAAAGGAGAAAAATCAGTCATTCATGAACAGGACGCTGGGCAAAGAAACTACTGTCACCGAGAACAAGAAGACCCAGCTGGTTGTGCAGCATAAGGAAATAAAAGAGACAAACAGATTGTTTGTGGGTAGGGCGCTGGGCAAGGACAAGGTTGAACCTACGGAGCCAGTGGACAAAATGGCTCTGCCAGTTGTGCGGGATGACCAGCCTAAGGATAAGCACAAGTTGTTTATGAGTAAAGCCCTGGGAAAGGAGAAGGCGCAGTCTGTTACTTCAGAGGGCAAGGAAGCTCAACCCGTTGTGCAGGATGACCGAGCCAAGGATAAGCACAAGTTGTTTATGAGTAAGGCGCAGGGGAAGGAGAAGACTCCGTCCCATAATTCGGAGGCAAAGGAAGCTCAAAAGATTGTGCAGGATGACCGAGCCAAGGAGAAGAACAAGTCGTTCATGAGTAAGGCGTTGGGAAAGGAGAAGGCCCAACCCACTACGCCGAAGGACGAGAAGGCTGAGCCGATCCTACAAGATGATCAACCTAAGGAGAAGAATAAGTCATTTATGAGTAAGGCGCTGGGAAAGGAGCAGGCTCAACCCACTACGCCGAAGGATAAGAAGGCTCAGCCGGTTCTACAAGACGATCAACCCACTACGCCAAAGGATAAGAAAGCTCAGCCGGTTCTACAAGATAATCAACCCAAGGAGAAGAATATGTCATTTATGAGTAAGGCGTTGGGTAAGAACAAAGCTCAACCTCCTACTCCAGAGGGTAAAAAGGAAGTCATGAGTGGGTTCTTCAGAGGTAAAGCGCCGCGAAAGTTGAAGTTAGGCGATGGTACAAACGAGCACACGGTGCAAGCAGAACCTTCACAATTCCTTCAGAACCATAACTCAACTATCTCCCCCAAGCAAAGCGCAGCAAAGCACTCGCCTCAGCCTCAGGATCGACCGTCATCTTCTAGGCAACTTAACACCAACCAACAGGCACCCAGTTCACAAATGCAAGGCCAACGTGGGTCTCCTGCACAGGCTCAAGGCCAGTACACACCTCAACAGCAGTATCAGGTGACAAAGCATCCAAATTTGCAAAGCCAAATCCAGAATCAGACATATCCGAAAGTCAGCCGTGACCCTCCACCCAGACACCAAGTCCAAGCCTCTCAAAAGGGGGCTAAACAAGTCCCGGTGCCATCATCTCCACAGCAAACTAAAGCAACTCTGAGCGTGCCGAATGCGTCAGGTTTACACGTTGAAATTCGGATTTTGCAGGGATCTCCTCAAGCAAAGAGAGTCGAGCCTTTGCAAGGACAGCAATTCGAGGATAAAAAAGTAGCTCCAGTGTTACCACACACTCTGATAGAGCGTTCAATGGTGCATTCAATAGAGCATTCAACAGAACATTCAACAAAGTATTCAACAGAGCAGTCAACAGAGCAGTCAACAAGGCATTCAACAGAGCATTCAACAAAACATTCAACGAAGCATTCTACAAAGCAATCTACAAAGCATTCAACAGAGCATTCAATGGTGCATTCAATAGAGCATTCAACCCACCAGCGACTTGACCACGCACTCTTCCGGAAAGCTCCTCTTGAACGTGGTCAAAATCCACGTGGCCAGCTTTACCTCAAGGGCTCAGTTCCTCATGCATCTCCTCAGCCGATCCTCATTGAGGAGTCTCCTCCCAAAACAAATCAATCAAACCAAGCAAATGTGCGAGGCTGCAAAGTGCCAGCACCACCTCCTAAAGATGTAGAACGCGTCACAGTACATTCTAAGATAAACCTACATCTTGGCCATCCGCAGCCTACTCAAATCCAACCTGAACCTTGTCAGCAAATCACGGAAACCCGTTCATCTCATAAGGAGACGCTAGTGACCCGTACACATATTCGAACACACAAAGGACGAGTTCCTCGTCGCCAGAAAACTCGTGTCGAGCATACGTTGGTGCCAGTAGCAGTTGCCTTACACGAATACTCGCCGATGCACACTTACATTGAACCATCAGTGCCGACGCAGCAAGTTGTCTACCATCACATCCCAGTACGGCAGCTGGAGTATTCGACTGCGATGCCTCACTATGAGCAGCAGGGACCACCGTGCCATCCACAGAGTGGGATGTTATCAGCTCAGCCTATGCAAGAAGTGGCGTATCCTCAGGCATATCATGAGACGCCTACCATGCAACAAGATCAGCCTGGTTCTGCTGAAGTCGGACACCAGGTTCCAGGGTACCAGCCGAGCGAACAATCGCAATTCCAACCTCAAGCATCACCAGCACAGCCCCAGCATCAGGATCCATCGTCTCAGCACGATTATGAGGTCCCTCAACCTCAGGCTAGCCCTCTCTCTCCGACAGCTGGACAAGATTCGCCGACTCAATCTCAAGCGCCGCTTCCATCACCACAGCCACAGCGTGAAGCCCCATCAGCACAGCACGATGAAACAGTCTCCGAAGCCCCAACTGAAGATGCGCCACCCCCTTCTCCACCGCTGGAACATGATCCAACTGCTCAGCCAGACTCTCCCACCCCGCTACCAGAGCAAGATGATACAGTCTCTGAGGCAGCATATGAAGATACACCACCCCCTTCTCCACCGCCAGAACATGATCCGGCTGCTCAGCCAGACTCTCCCGCCCCGCTACCACAGCAAGATGATACGGTCCCGGAAGCCCCAAATGAAGATACGCCACCCCCTTCTCCATCGCTGGAACATGATCCGTCTGCTCAGCCAGACCTTCCCGCCCCGCTACCACAGCCCGAGCAAGAAGCTACTGCACCTCCACCTGCGCATCAGACACCTCACCCAGAGCCGCGACATGATTCATTGCCGCAAGCACCAGTGTCGTCGCCGGTACAGGCTTCAAGCGAGGAAGCGCCGTCAGTGGAGTCGGAGGAGTCGGAAGAAGACGATGCGGGTGATGAGGATACGCAGTCCGATGGAGCAGACCCAGATTCAGAAGAAGAAGCTTCGAATAACGATGAAGCGCTCGAAGACGAGGACGAGAACGAGGACGGGGAGAAAGATGAGGTAGCTTCTGGCGAAGAGGGGCCTTCTGATGAGAATCCAGAATGTAATAATAATAGCGCTGATGTTGACGATAAAGCGCACCTCAACGAGGACGAGGACGAGGAAGATGAGGAGGTAGCTTCCGCCGAAGAAGTGGCGTCTAATACGAACCCGGAGTGTGATGATGACGT
>TARA_R110002003_G_scaffold41_8_pt1 | contig 39921 bp, 44 predicted proteins | sample TARA_R110002003 | Tara Oceans TARA_R110002003 (sample SAMEA4396441) | marine metagenome | biome: Westerlies Biome; feature: [SRF] surface water layer (ENVO:00010504); material: water (ENVO:00002006), including particulate matter (ENVO:01000060) such as... | depth 5 m | reverse complement strand
AGCTACAAAGACCAATGTTTTTGGCCTGTCTGATATGGCAAATGTTGTCCAGAAACCGAACACGGGAGCGTCATCAGGAGCGGCAACGCCCAAATCTCGCGGCATCTCACCTGCTCCGACACCGGCGAAGCTTCCACCTTCAGCGGCAGGGCAGTTGATTTCAGATACTAAAGCCTCACGAAACTCATCACCTAAGCCCAAAGCTAAGCTCAGTCTAGCTGGCGGAACGCCTATGCATGGCGCGAGCACTGCATTGAACGACCTAGAATCAGCCATCAGGGCGTTGGAGATTCAGACGAACCCCACATTGGCAGCTCAAGACAATAGTAAGCGAAAGTGCAACTGCATGGCCACACGGCATTCACTCCTTGATGCGGCGCCGAACTGCTTGAACTGTGGCAAAATTATCTGCGTGAAGGAAGGCATAGGACCTTGCACATTCTGCAATACACCACTCCTGAGCTCCGAAGAAATCCAGTCCATGGTTCGTGTCCTGCGTGATGAGCGTGGCAAAGAGAAAATGGCCGCGAACAATGCATCTCAGAAGCGTGCCGATGTTTCGCTAGCACCGCGACCATTCTCGACATCAAGATCAACAACACCATTGTCTTCCAACCCGGCATCAGACGTGGACTCGGAGAGCGAGAAGCTCGCGAAAGCCAAGCAGCACAGAGATAAGCTTCTTGCATTCCAGGCTCAGAATGCAAAGCGAACGCAGGTCCACGATGAAGCTTCGGATTTCGAAACCACTACTGCAGGGCTCAGCATGTGGGCATCGCCTCAAGAGCGCGCAATGCAGCTCAAGCGTCAGCAAAGGGCTCTTCGAGAGCAAGAGTGGAACGCACGACCAGAGTACGAGAAACGCAAAGTCGTTGCCAGCATTGACTTGATGGGTGGGAAAGTTGTACGGCGAATGGCAGCCGCGGAGCGACCTGGCACACCCGAGAGCGAGGATGAACCTCCTGAGCCCACATCGGCACCTATCGAGCATGGTGCGATCTCGAGTGGTAGTGGTGCATTCAGTCGCAACCCGTTGCTGGGCGGCTTGATACGGCCTACCATTAAGGTAGCAGAGAGTAAAGGCAAGGATAAGGAGGGCGGAAGGAAACAGACTTGGAGAAGGGTACAAGATGATAACGACGACAACGAACAGTGGATCCTTGATGGTGGTGTTTTTGGTGCGCGAGCGGACAACGTGAGCTTGGAGATGGACGGTCTGAGATGATCAACCCCTTTCCGGTATTGCTGGTTTCTATCCTCATCCATAGTAGGAAAACTCACAGCTGAAACATGCTGTGTACAACCATGCGATTGGTTGATATTGCCTGTGGGGACTCCCGTGATCCTCGAATACTCCAGGATTCCTTAAGGTATCCACTCTACAAGCCAGAACTTAGCAATTTTTTATGGAACGGCCATATCATAGAACATCGTCATTACAGCTTGCGTAACCTCGTGGCGTGCTGGGCTTCATCCACCCCGCACTAACCTAAAGTACACACGCAAGCATTGCCATTTGCAAGCTCCAACACAGCCTAGGCTCCCTGCCCCACCTTTCTTACCCATCGACTTGTGTACGCATCTCAGCTACGTCACCGATCACGCATTTGCTCCTGCCTACATAATGCCGTCCGCACCTCCTCCCGTCGACGCTTCCTACGCCGAAAAGATCAAGTGGCTTCGCGAAGACTCCGAAGATTATCCCAGGTGCCTTACCGAGCCGACACCCAAGAACGATACTAAAGACGTCGAGAGAGCCGTTGAAGAGCTTAAAGTCAGCGAATTGAGTGAGGAAGAACAGATTGAAGCTATTAGGAAGGAATTCCTGTATATCGGCGGACCCAGACCGAAAAGAACAAGTCAAGCAAAGGAAGAAGGCATCAAGAAGGAAAGCGAAGATGCCGTCCCATCCAGCTGAGGAAACCACCGGCGGAAGTATGTACTTCTATACTATGGCTCCCCTCTTCACAAACTGACGGGTGCAAACAGGCATCACCGACAAGGTAGCCAAGGAGTCCTCCGATAGCAACGCGTCCACCCACCAGATCCACGATGAAGACCACAGCAATATCTCAAGCGGTGGCAACGTCGGTGCCAACGCGCACAAGGCCAACCCAGTACGTCGGACACGATGGCATGGATGCGAATATCAGCTAACAGCTATAGGGACCAGTCGTCGCCGACAACCTCCCCACACCCGAGACGAAGGCGGACCTCAAGAAGCGCGCTGAGGAGCTGAACAAGTAGGCGGATCGACGATGATGATATTGGCTGAAGCTGAACGCTTGTAGCGGTTCCAAAAGTAGTCGGCTGTAGCTCAATAGAAACGAGCACACCAGCATGGACACATGATATGAACTATGGAAGCACAATTTGCACAGCACGTCCATCCCAAGCCCACCGGATCCGTGTCTTCTTCATGCATCTCTGTGCATGCACATCCTCATCAAGCATCCTCCACTCCACCCCAGGACCCTCGTGTCCCAAACGCCCACTAAAGCAGCTAGCACACCTACCAACACACCTCTCCACTCGATCCCCGAGTCGTAGCCAAAACCACTCACCAACCCTCACTGCATTCAACACTTCACAGGCTCACACCACCGCACCTCAACCTCTATCATACCCGCCACCCTTTCCCTAATCCTCTCCACCACTCCTCCATCCTCCCACCACACCCTCCTATCCGGCTCCGGCACCCCAATCAGCAGCGTAGCCCTGCATTCATTTCTCGTCGGCCCGTAGCCACGATAGTAGAAGTCCAAACTCGTCCACTCGCCACCACCCTCGTTTAGAATCTTCTTGATGCCGTGTTTGCGCTTGGTGATGAGAGGGTAGAGTGGGTCGTGTGCGAGGATTGGGAGTGTGTAGAGGCCAAGGAGAATGGAGGGGTGGATGAATTCGACGGAGAGGCGGAGGGCGTTGGTGGTTATGTATGCGCGGAGGGCGAGCAGGGCCGCGTTCAACTTCTTCTTGTTGTCCTCCTCCCTGTGTTTGGCTTGCTCGTTCTCTATCTTATTGACGGCGATGAGGGCAGTGGGAATGAGCAGTGTTAAGGTGCTCTTCCCAATCTGTTTTCCGGGGTTGTGACGATGCACGACTTCTACTTCCTGCTCGCTTGCGACCTGGATCTTGTGCGTAGCTAGGATCTGGCGGATAGCGCCCAGATGCAAGCTTTTGGGCGACAGTATCTTGGGCACCTGATCGCGTGACGTGTGCACGGGTTGACTGGGTAGCAGCGGCCAACCGAGACGATAGGGATGGCGTGTGTCGATGTCATCGGGTAAGCTGAGCGTGGATATAGTCAGTGGTGTAGCGGGTGTCAACACTACGACTGAGAACGACGCGTTTTCGATCTCCTCGCTAGTATCTGCAAGATTTGACAAGGCGTCGTTGTTCTCGATCGTGGCGCACTTGTGTGCAGACTCTGGCTTTTCCTCAGCGGGACTGGGACTAGGCGTGTCTTGCGGCGTGAGTAGTTCTTCGGTCCTATTGTCAACGCGCGGGCGCTCCGTCTTGATGGCTTTTCGGGTCGTAGGGCCATCTTCATCGGCGCGGGAGACGAGCCCGGTGGCAACCTGGGCGCCGAGCCTTGTCTTGATGCTGTCGAGCATTCTGTCGAGCAATCTGTACGGTGTGCGGAGTGTTCGAATTTGCAATGTATGAGAGAACGAGCGGTATGTATAGAAACACTCTGTAAGCAGAGCAAGGAACTGTCAAGCAAACGAGCTGATGAGCAAACGTGTGAGGAGTGAAAGTGAGAGAGAACATAGAAATGAGACAGTTTGGGGCCTTTGAAGACAGACAGGCTACGCGATCGCGCGCCAAACGATGATTAATAGCTGAAACTCTCGGTATGGAGATATATACCCTGCGCCCCTGTTCCCTTGTGCACCGCGCGCTCATCACTTAGTGCACACACGTCCTGCTTGATGTCTGTGACTAACCCATGAGGTCCGCACACTACAACGGCAGACTCGCCTAGAGCCTGCTCCAGGGACTTTCGAATGATGTCTCTTGTCTTTGGTCGTCCGGAGTAGACCTTGATTGAAGGATGAACAAGGAGCTTCGGCTTCGTCGTGGATGATGGCGTAGATGATATCTGTGAGTTTGGCCGACTCGTCGAGTTAGGGTCTGAAACCTTCTTTGATGAGCAGCAGCAACATGACTCTATGTTGTCCGGCGAGGTCTCGTCGACTGCGGTCCTGCAACAGCATGTTCCGTCTGGTCTGCAGCCATTCTGTACTCTCTCTGATCTGTCTGAGGTGTCAATCCTCACCTCGCGAACGGACTTTTCCTCCTGCTTCTGTTCTTGCTCGGTAGATTGCGGCCGGCCTCTATACTCTACAACACCATGTTCAATCTCTGCTTGTGGCGGCAGTTCGTGATTAGGCGCTATAACAGCCGAGAGGAGCGACTTGTGCTCTTCGGTGAATGACTCGTCGCAAGTCACGTAGACGGTCAACTCGAGTTTGATGTCTTTGAGCGTCTCCTGAAGGCCCTCAAACTCTGTGGAAACGGATGACAATTGCTCTGAAAACCAACCGAGTTGTCCTTTACTCTTGACGATCCATACAAAGCGGATACGTCGGGTAACAGCGCCCACTCCGCGCCCATAAAACGACAACCAGCTCTTTTCGTTGGGGGTATCAATGCGGTCTCTCCAACCTTGGATGGTATCGCGGAGCAGTGGTATGGTGAATGTGGCTCCAGTACTGCCGGCAAACAACACAACACTATCGAACTGCCGCAGAGGTCGTAAGCAGCCATATGGGCCTTCTATCGTTACTGTTCTGGCCCTGATGCTTAATTAGCTCCGAGAAACCTTCGACAGTACACCAATTTAGGTCAAGCTACAGAGGTCATCTACCTTGCAAGCGTGAGCGACGTACCGGATTGTTGCCTCGGATTGTCTATGGGACTTTTCGGCATGCCTAAAGAATCGCCGGGTACCACCACTCTCAGACTTAATCAGAAACTCCATCCTGCCGTCCTCGGGTATTGATGCCACAGTAAATGGGTGACTTTGCAACGGAACAATGGAATGGCATGACAAGAACACATGCTGACCGGGTGTCCACTTGATAGGGGGATTCTGGATGACGACTCGCGTGGTGTTGTGTGACAGTGGTGTGAACTCGGCTTTGCATGTTAGAATGCCCTGTGCTGACCCTGGCGTCCTTAGTTTCGGGTGGAAGAAAGAAACGTTTCCATACAGCACTCGAACTGCTCGTAAGGTGCGGTCGACGAAGAACAAGGCCACCGGTATCCAGACGTACACCTTGAAGTCGGCTGGGACGTGGATATACACAAATCCAATGAAGATTGCGAAGGAAATGAGATGCTGTATGACGAACAGCTCGTAGCACCAACCCCTGATTGGCGTCATGGAGCTGAGTACGATCCAAACAAGTATGCTCCAGGCAGTGAGACCTTTCCAGGAGATGTTATCGTTCTTTAGTTTCCAGCCGATGTAGTTGTAACGAGCCCAAGATGTGAAGAAGTAGCCCATATGTATGGTTGCAGTTAGGAGCATAGTTCTCGCACCATCGATGCAGCCAGTTCAGCCGTTCGTAACTAACACCCGTGAGATAGCCAATAATGTTGTTTTTGCCAGCAAGGAGAAATATCAGGGGGAGTTGGCCAACAGTGACGACTCCACACCGAAAGGCGACATCTTCCTTCGTAAAGCGACCTGTGAGGTCGAGTCCGTAGAGGCAAAGGACCACCAGTGTGACGGCGTTCGCCACAACCAGGCTCACACGACCAACGGAAGGTAGTCTCAGTATCCGACTCTTCAGTGGTATGTGGAACGAGAAGTTTGATGCTTCGCGTGTCAAGGCATAAACCGTTGCACATCCAAGAGCAAACCATGATATCGGCTTTGCGGAGTTCGGCAACCCTGCTCTTGCTGCAGACAGTCTCTGCCGACACAGGATATGATTGTAGAGATTGACGAGAGCAGCAACGCCAATGCAACTCCCCACAACTGCCCAGTAAAATTTCGGAAACTCGCCCAGGGCTGGCATATCCATGGAGCCCATGGACGAGTGGCTGGTGTGGCTCATGATGTCCAAGGTTCGCTCGCCGCCACCGTGTTTCGCGCGTGTTTCTCGCCTCTCGTGATACTCTTGCTCGTAGAAGTGCTGGACGTGACCTGATGTGATAGAAGGAACTTGACGTCGTCCTTTACTGCATGGTCGCAGTCGGTTGACCGTGTCCCGGCTATTCCCGTTTGGCCTGGTGAAAGACTGGCGATGCTGTGGGTTCGTGATCTAAGGACGGACAAAAGCTCTTGGACATACACCAGTGGGAGCGACTGTCCATGTAAGAGGCGCCGTGGTCGTCTGGTGTCAACTTCGTCAGCCACGGTCTCGGTACGACCTCGACGGCCCACTACTGCACGACCACCTGAAATGCTTTAGGAGGAATGTCCAGGTGTTGCGGGGCGGTTCGAGGCCGTACAGGGTGCCATTGGGTGGTGGCGCGAACAAGCTTCGGGGTTCTAACCAGAAGCGGCTAATTATGCTCAAAGTCGCTCCTTCCTCTTCACGGCTCTTTGAACGTGGCTCGCTTACCCGCACCACCCGCATGTTGCCACAGCGAGACAGCAGGCGCATTTCACGACAGGCCGCCCCGGCCACGATGAGCACATTCCAACAGGCCAGGTGCATCTCCCGGAAAATCCGTTTGTACCGTCTGGCACTCGACGCTTCGGCCAAGCCTTGACACTTCTTAACTGTCGCATAATCCTTCGCATCGCTCGCTTGCGCACCAAGTCCCTCACAATCAAGCGCACTTCACTCATGCGTTAATGCGAGGACACCGTTCTGTGTATCATCAGAGAAGCCAAGCCGCCGTCCTTCTCACCGTGGTTCTATAAGCGGCCGTGTGCCCCAAGAGTTGGAGCGGCAGTCTGGTACTCCACCCTTAGTCTTCAACACCAAATCACCCCGCACGTCAGCGCTCAAAAGCGTCTATATCCAAACCACGATACAGTAATTCCGACAAGATGGTCGCCCACGAAGGACACGATACATCCGCGGAGAGCATGAGCGGCATGGACATGGGCTCGAGCTCAAGCTCGCACACGGGCATGACAATGGCTTTCTTCACAGCGACCGACACCCCTCTGTACTCCACCTCATGGACTCCGCAGAATGCTGGCCAGTATGCGGGCACATGCATTTTCCTTATCATTCTCGCCATCACTCTTCGTGCCATTTTCACCGCGAAGTCTTTTCTCGAGATGAAAGCACTGGAAGGGGCCTTGAAGCGTCGTTATATCGTTGTTGCCGGCGAGAAGATAGTCACAGATCGGGCATCGAACGACGGCACCTCCGTTACCGGCATCCTCACTACGAACGGCGTACAAGAGGATGTACGGATAGTGTCAGCACCCGTCAAGCACATGCAGCCGTGGAGATTTAGTGTTGACCTCCCGAGAGCCCTGTTGATGACGGTTGCAGCGGCTGTTGGTTATCTTCTGTAAGTCGCCGTGGAGCTCATCTGCGATTCGAGCGTGTACTGACCATTACACAGCATGTTGGCAGTCATGACATTCAACGTTGGCTACTTCCTTTCTGTTCTGGCGGGCGCTTTCATTGGTGAACTAGCATTTGGGCGGTTCAACAACGGCGTCATGAGTGGCATGTAGGGCATGTTTGGCACAAAGCGCAAAGAATCCTAGCTGCCTGCTGTAGCATCGACCTACTAGTGTTTGAGCACTCCGCGGACATGCTGGAGATGCTCGGGTTATACCATTGCCATAATCCTGATAATCTCATCATCTTTGTGCCATGTTTCGGGTATGGTAGCCGTGTGCGGCTCGGAGTCTATTACCACATGTACAACCACAAACTTGGCCTGCATGACGTTGCAAGAACTTTCTGGGCAAGACAGCAACTGACATCAAGTTCGTGCCCAACTTCTCAGTCCTGATATGTGATTTTCCATACCTCGAGCCATTCCGTGCGCCGAGGCTGAATCAAACACCCCTGCAAGTAGGCTAGTGGCTGAACCTCACCATCCACTGCTTTGGTAATAAACTTGCTCACCTTGACGCTCTAGTGAAAGCCGCCGCTGATGCACAATGCTGCTCACCTACTAAATGCGCACTAGGCGATTTGAAACAAGCTCAATGGTTGGGCGCGACGCGCGAGCCACGCGAGGTCTGACACGGAATGCACGGCTTCGCGGAGAATTGGTACACTCGCGGTGCAACAAATAGTAAAGGTAGTCGCGCCAGGGACTGTGCTTTTGCGTTTGTTCGATTGATTTACTTCTTGACTTTTTACCTCCGTCTGCTCTTCTCGATCTGCGCTCTTCTTCGAGCTACCTCACTTGCTTCAACTACCCAACTCCCAACACCTGCCCTGTTCATCCTCAGCATGCTCTCCACCACCCTTCTCAGCCTCTCGCTCCTCCCTCTCTCCCTCGCCCACTTCACCCTCGACTGGCCCTCATCCCGCGGCAAAGACGAAAACACCGCGGAAAACTTCCCTTGTGGCGGCTATGACACCGTGCAATCACAGCGCACCGACTTTCCCATCAGCGGCGGCCCTCTCCAATTGAACATGGGCCACGACCAAACCAATGTCGCGGTGTACATGGCCATCGGCGCGAACCCCGGTAGCGGCTTCAGTGTCGTGATGAGGCCGCAGTTCCAGGTACAAGGTTTGGGCAACTTTTGCATTGGCCAGATCAGCGTGCCGAGCGGTGTCAATGTTAGCGACGGAACGCAGGCGAGTATCCAGGTCGTAAGCAATGCGCATAGTGGGGGCGGTTTGTATCAGGTAGGTTACTTCTCTCTAACATGAAATCATCGCGATTGCGAGGATATGAAGGACTAATGTTCACTTAGTGCACCGACGTCACGCTCCGCACTGCGACACTTTCCCAGTCCGACTACGACAGCCATTGCAAGAACAACACCGGCGTCACAGTCTCACAAGAGAACATCTCGGGCAATCCCAACGGGACCAGCACTGCAAACCCAAGCGCGTCTGGTAGTGGAGCCGCGGCATCTCCTTCAGCGACACCGGGCGCTGCGTCACATGTGAAGGCTGCTTCGTGGGCACTAGGTGCTGTTGGCGCGGCTGGTCTTGCGCTGCTCTAAAGCAAAGACATAGAAGAGTGCAAGAAGTATTGTTCGGGCAGGTAGATTCGAGGAGCAGGAAATGAAATGATACCACCAACATTCTGGAGCAATTCCAATCTCGCTCAACCACGGACATGAGCTAATGCGTTATGAGAAAGCATGACCAGTAAACCCTTGGCCCAGTGACAATGCCGTACCGACGTATCTTTACGTTGTCTTTGGATCCTTTTGCTTGGAAGCATCGAACGAAATCGTGATTCTCTGCTCTTGACCCGAGTTTGGAAAGGTCGAGTTCTTAGGTGTGGCATGTCGGACGTGTAGGAACATTGAGCGGACATTATACCGCTGCTGGGAGTACATGTAGTTCACTGTGCACTTGCGACTGAGCTTAAGGTAAGCTCTGCTTAGGCCAGCTGGCTGAAGGGACCGATGGCCATGGTGTCTTTGGCTTCTTGATTGATGCTGCCGCAGAACACCTGCTTGTCTGATCCGGTTCAGGACGAAGAGATTATTGAAAGCATAACTGGAAGTGAGATCTATCCCCTCCACAGTAAAACTCGAGCCATGAAAATGCAACGTCTTCTTTCGTAGTTACTCTTCCGCTTCTGAACCCATGCAAAACGGTGGAACTCCCATGGCGCGCGACTCACTGGTATCTTGACGGCGATATCAAGTGCGACGAATGCCGGGCGTCATCAAGATTTGGCGTATAGATGAAACCATCGCGCCAGCCACGCCTGCAATTGGGGGCATAGCGTCACTACGCACGTTAGAAGTTCGGTGAATACACAAAAGTAGCAAGAGGCGCGAAAGTAGAAAGCACGAGTGGAGTTCCACCCAGCACGTGCTCCCAACGGCGGTAAGTCGGTCGGCGTTAAGCCCGTCGAAATCCTTCAAGATAGGACGAGGCCAATATTGCAGAGCCTTCTCAACAGTAGCATGGGCACAACAGATGTGATTCCATGAGTGGATTGCTATGTGAGCACTGGAGATTGTATGAACGCTGAACCCTCACCCCGATTAATGCTACCTTCGAATGCGAAACGCCGCCCAAGAAGGAAATGGTATCAAGACTCGTCGATTAAAATAAGTGTGCGGCCCAAACAGCCCCTTCAATATGCAATGCGGGACACGCAGTGTGCTGGCCGACTTCGTGGTATCGTAGTGATGTGGATGCGGTATAACTATGCCTTCTCGGCCTCGACGCGCTGGGAGGAGTGTGGCCTCTCTACCAGGACATGGTCAGCGCTGGTGTGAGAGGAAGGAGACCCTGGGCGCGCACCTGCTGTGTTCCCCGAAACCTGGGCGTTCCGCTGCGCCAGTGGACTCGCAGGTCCGTTGACGAGGGCCTTGTCCTGGGTGGGGAAGACGCCCTCGAGAGGACTCCGGCGGCTGCTGTCCTTGCGACGCGGCGGAGAGTTGGTCTTTGCTTGCTTCAGTCTGTCTTCAGCTTCACGCAGTCTCCGCTCCAGGGCCTCGAGCTCCTGGGTTTGTGTGGAGACAGCTTGCTTCCTGTGCAGAGTCAGGAGCCGGGCTGGATACGGACGGCACCGAGACATACTTCTGGTGAACGTTCTTGTCAAGATCATCGAGGTCGCCGTCGAGCTTGAACAGACTGTCGAGCTCGGTCATGAAGTTGCGCGCGACAGTGCTGCATGCTGCGGTCAGAGGACGGGAACTACGCTAGCGCCGGGAGAGCATACGATTGAGGACGGTTGTTTGGCTTCCAACCCTGCTGCCACTCGTCTTCAGGGTTCTCCATGGCGACGGCGAAGCAGAGCGGCAGCGTTCGAGTGAGGCGGAGTGGTACGTGCTGGGCAGTGCGCGGGTGCGGCTCAAGATGGGCGCGGGGGACGAACGGACTATGGGGGATGATACAAGACGCAAGCGGACAGCACGATCAGAGGTGTTTCAGCGAGGACAGCGGAGGAGAGCAGAGCGAAAAGCGCATGATCCGGCTGTCCTTTGATGATTAAGATCTGAGGGTCGTAATTTCACTTGGCCGGCCTGGAAAGGGGATCACTCCATGCCTCGTTCAGGGTTGGGCGTCGATCTAGCGGAGCTTGGAAGGAGAGAGGCGTGCGGCTGCGAGCCTCTCTCCGCGCGCCTATGGTCCGCAGTGCATGCAGCCATACAGCGTGTTGCGACAACAGGAGAGTGCACAGTGTCGGTGGATATCGCGCCCATTGCCCCAGGGCGTCCAGCTGGCTAGCACCCATCCGCGCCCGCCTCCCCGCGCCCGCGTGCACGCTGGACGCGTCGGCTGCACCGGCCATCGGCCCTATCAGCGGCGCCCCTGCGACTAGGAGGGCGCTGGCCTGCAGCAACTCCACCATCTTTTCATCACCGCCGCGACAGAGCCCATCGCCCATAACCCGCCGCCCCAGCGCGCCCATCTCCCGCGTGCCGTGCGCTGCCCACGCGCCCCCCGTGAAGCCCGTCAGCTGTCGCGCTGGCTCCCCTCTCGCCCTCGTCCCCTCGCCCGCGCGCCCAGTGGTACCGGGGGATGAATACTAGCGGCTCTGCCTACACCACCCTCGAGTCGCTGCTGCTGTTCCAGGGCCTGCATGCCTATGGCGTCGGCACCTCCGTCTTCGCGCGCATCTCGGACCTGCTGAAGAAGAACCCCGACATCACCGGCCACAAGTACTTCCAGAGCGGCCGCCTGAGCCCGGATGCCCTGCGCAACTTCTATCTCGAGCGCCTGCGGAGGGAGCTCGACCACGAGCAGGCCGACCACGATGGCGAGGCGAACGGAGACGTCGCGAACCCCCGGAAGCGCAAGAAGGCGAGCCCCGCGCTGCCCACGGTCCAGGAGTCGCTGCAGCACCAGCACCTCATTCCGCAGCTTGTCAACAAGCTCTACGCCTCGTACCGCAACGAAGTCGTCGAGCAGATCCGCGCCGAGGAGGAGCGCTACGCGAAGCTGCAGCGCGAAGTGAAGAGCATCGAGCGCGGAGAGTGGGACGAGCAGCTGCGAGAGCGAGCAAACGCCAAGACGCCCGCGTCGCGAAGCCCTACACTGCCGCGCAAATCCCCACATCTGGCTCAGAAGCCTCTGCAGCCGAGCGCGAGCCCGCAGCCGGGTCCGAATGGCGTGCGTGGAGGACAGCATGGAAACGTGACGCCAGAGGGAGCCCAGCAGCCATCGTTGGAGCCTCCAACGCCAGTTGCAGCGCAGAATGGACAGGCCGGCACGCCGCCCCAGAAGAAGAATGCGCCCGCTGACCAGCGACGGACGAGCGCACCGCAGTCACTCGCTCCATCAGCGTCTCCACAGCCAATGCAAGCGCAGCCTCTAGCACCACCACCGCCCAGATTCCAGCAGTCCCCGAGCTCTCCCTACAATGGAGCCCCATACCCGAATGCACCCTATCCGCCCGGACAGCAGAGTCACCCTCCCCACGGCCTTCCACCTCAACCTGGTCCGGTCCAGAACTATCCTCCGCCTCCTGCAGCGCCTCACGGACCGCCTCTTCAACCCCAGCCAGTGCCGCCATACGGCAACAACAGTCTGCCACAATACGGCCCGCCGCCTGGCGCACCACCACAGTCCTCTCCTACCCACCAGCGCTTCCCACATCAGCCTCCAGGGCCACACTCACCCGGCACGCAGGCTCAGCATCAACAACGGCAGCAATACCCTCATCCGACACAACAGCCACTTCCGTTACACTCCTCTCAATATGCCCAGCCGCCTCCTCAAGCTGGATTCATGCTACCGCCATTTCAGGTTGCGCCTCAAGACCCAACACGGATGCATCCTCAGTCAGCGTTATCGCCGCATTACCCTCTGGTGTCCACGCCAGTAGGCAGCCGACAGCAACCGCAATCTGGCCGATCAAATGTGCACACACCAGGACCGAGCAGACCGGTCATGCATCCGTTGGTCACACAGGCCCGACACTCGTTCTCAACACCAGTTAACAACCGCTCCCCCCAAAGCGCTATGGGCACCCCACTCTCCGCGAGGAGCCTGTGGAAGAAGTCAATGAGCTTCGCCGGAACACCTGTTGCCAGCCCACGTCCTATACCAGAGCCTATCGATGACTTCGTACCTGTAGTTACGCCAAAACAGAGTCCTCCGAAATCAAGATCACAAAGAAAGTCGCGTGGGAAGGGCAAGGGTAAAGAAAAAGATCCTGATGCGATTCCGAGCGATGAGCTTTCAGCGGAGGCAGCAACACCGTCCGAGCCTCAATTGGAGGAGCTGGCGATTGAGCCGGAGACGCGCTCGGGGCGTTCACGGCGAAGAGCCGCGCCGAAAAGAAACAGACCTGGCAGCATTGCATCTTCCCGAGCAGGAGGCTCCGTGCGAGATCGTAGCCGGAGCCAGTCGATTTTGTCGCATACTGAGACAGTTGCTGCTGACAACGACTCTCAAGCTGGCCATCGTATAAAATCCGAGCGTGGCAATTCAGTCGATGTCATTGAAGAGGAGGCCGCCGATACACCGTTGCAAATGACCACGCGCAGACGAGGAGCAGCATCAAGACGAAAACGCACGGCGCGCGATGCATCACTGGACGAACAAGACGATCAGTTCAGCACGCCTGGTCCACCACGCACCATCACTGCACCGCGTTACTTTGCTCGTACATGTGCTCCCATCATGAACGACATCCAGTCTCACAAGCATGCATCGACCTTTTCTTCAGCCGTGCGCGCAAAAGATGCAGAAGGCTACTATGACATTATAAAGCGCCCGACCGACCTGAAATCGATACAAAAGGCTATCGGGATAGGTGCAAAGCAGGTAGCAGCAGCAGCGTCCGATATGCCCATCGGTAGTCCCGGTGGCGGGGGAGGCGTTGTCGAGCTGCCAGTAACCTCCGACAACATGCCACCTAAGTCAATTGTCAACGCCGCGCAATTAGAAAAGGAGCTCATGCGCATGTTTGTCAACGCCGTCATGTTCAACCCCGGCGAAGACGGGGTGGTCGAAGACGCCAGGGAAATGTTCGAGACTGTGCAGCGCAGCGTGAGTAGTTGGCGCAATGTCGAGAGATCGAGTGGCAGGACTGAAGTCGAAGACACCCCAACCATTGAGGAGGATGAAGCGCCGGTGAGCAAGAGGAGGAAGGTTTAGTATACCCATTTGTACGAGCGAGCTGCGAGGAAGGGGAAGTGAGGAACTGTAATGAATCATATTGATACCACTTTCTGCTCCATGTTGTGGGTGAATTTTTTTTATGCATGATGGTTGTGCGAGGCTGTACACGGATCTGCAATGCCATTCGGTCTCCGAAGCTCAAAATAGCCACGAGGCACATGGGGCCACGCAATGTCTTACATGCACCTATACTACCATCAAGTACTTGATTTGACATTTCAACAAATCCATTCCCACGATATTCTGCAATTCCGCATTCGCACTCCTCACACCTCCACCATCCTTCCCTCCCCAATCATAATCACAATAATGCCACTCACGCACACCCCATCCCTCCCCATCCTCCTATATATCTCCCTCCTCGCACCCTTCATAGCCTGGGACTCAGCCTACGTCTTCCTGCGTCCCCACTCTTTCCCCTCAGGCAAATACGCATCCTACTTCACGCACATGGTTGACGGCGCAGAGGTCGATCGGCTGTACAGCCAAGCCGCGTGGCGCGCGGGCGACGACGGCGTGATTGTTGCGCAGGCTGTGCTGAGCATGGTTGAAGTGGGACTGTATTTGGCGTATGTGGGGATGGTGCTGTGGCGGGTTGGATTGGGCGGACTGATAAAGAGGAGAATGTTGAGGGGTGAGGAAGGAAAGTGGGTGGTGCTGGTGGGGTTTGCGGCGGGTGTGCTTGGGGGGACAAAGACGGCGCAGTATTGTAAGTTTTCCTCTTTGGTAGATTATCCGGAAGAGAAAGGTGTTGATTTGCATGTTAGTTTCGAGAGAGGTTGCAAGTGGGTTCAAATATACGGGGCATAACGAGCCTCACCCGCTGGTGATGGGGTGGGGGATTTTCATGTGAGTGTCTGCCTTAATATGGGACATGTCAATTTGAACCTGCAGCTGGCGGAGCTAATGGCGGTGGCTAGTTATATCTACTTCTCCATGTGCAGCGCTGTGGTGGTCAAGTTTGGACGTGATATTCTAAGAGGGCTAAGCGACAGGGATATTGTCGTGGATCACAGAGATACATGAGCCAAAGTGTAAAAATAGAGCATGATACTTCTTGTCTTGCTATATATCTTGCCGTCTCAATCATCGCCAAATACTCTGGAAAATGTGAGAATATGCATTTTAACCCCTTTTATGTGGATAGTCGTACTGATACAGGTCAGGAAACATAAATATGATATCAAGAAAGAAACCACATCGCCAATAGAGTTCGCCGATGTAGAATCTCTGATCGGCGAACGGGGAGCACCTTCCATGGCCGCCCGCCGCCAGGCGCCTCCGGAGGACCGCCGGAGGCAACAATACCTCACTGGTTCGACCCCGAGACTACACCATACTCGCCACGGATTCAGGATCGTCCGACACCATCTCAGAAACTACATGTATACAAATAAGAAGAAAGCATCACCATCCAGAACAGTAGTCCAGTAGGTGCGGACCGCGAGGATGCGTTGGTGAACGCCTCCACAGGCGGCGACGGTGGAGACTCAGTCTTTTGAGTCTTTGCTTCAGGCACACTAATGAGAAGCATTAGTTGCTGATGCCGTAGACAAAGCTCAAGTCCGACTGACTCACGCGTAGATCCAGTACTGCGCTTGATAGTCGACAGTCACAATATCGCCGGCAGCCCTGCCCTCACAGCTTCCCGGCGCCAGACCGCCCACTGTATTAAGGCGGTAGATCTGCTTGACGGCACTTGTCGAGCCCTGAGCCTGAGCTTCGAGACGTAGCCACTTGACGTCCGCGGTTGGCGAAGGTGCGTTGCAATCTTCGACTTTCTTGGCTTGCGTGTTACCAAGGCCGATGATGTCGAAGTCTGGTGTCGTGGTGTCAACGAAGAAGTGCGCACCAATAGATTTGGCGGATTCCTCAATAGAGCCGAGAGCTTTGGTGCCCGCGCTGGGATCATTGGAGAGAGCGCAGGATGCATCGAAGAGTTGTGCGACGGCGCCGATGGCAGTCGGTGCTGTGGTGAGGTTGGCGCCACATGTATAGTTTTGTGTGCCTTCGCCGAGAGCAACAAGGACCAACTGCAGGTCAGAACCTGGTGGTGCGAGGGTGCTGGCGGGTTGGGATAGGCCAGACAGGTCACACGAGGGAACTGCAGGCGCTGTGTCTGGCGCCGTGCTGTTGATCGCAGTCTCGTTTGCGCAACGTTTGAAGTAGTGCGATGGAAGGCGGGATGGAGCTGCAAAGGCAGTGGGAAGCAGCGCGGCTACTGTGAGGATGATTGAAGTATACATGGTGGTAGTTGTGGTCGTTGGAGTATTAATGTTTCTGTTATGAAGGCGTGTATGTATTGAAGGAACGAAGAGCTTCCAGAGCTCTAGAAACGAAAGTGAAGGGAAAAGACTGGAGCCCAAAGCCAATAGCAAATAGATGGAAGCGCGCTGGAGTTGGATTTTGATGAGGAATAGCAGGGCCATATATACTTGTTCACGGTCGAGGCTGTACAGCAGTTCCGGTGGCATGGAATTAGATTGCATCATACGGCCACCCTTGGGCCATGGGTTCATGTGGAGGATGCACTTCTCAAACACAATGAGTTGTGGTCGTGCATGGTGGTACTGTTTCGCCAGAGATGTTTTAGGCAGAGGTCGCGATGAAAGAAGACTGACGGCCTGGATCCTGCGTACTGAGGAGCGTTTGAAGTCTTGCGCAAGGTTTAGCGTAGATTGTTGACTTTGAGTTGAAACTTCTCCCCAGCCCACTGGACAAACATCGTTGGTGCGACGAGCTAGCGGCCCGTTCACGAGGACTGCACGGGCACAATTGACCCGCAACACCGTTGGTGATAGCTGAGGATCACCAACCGTGCTGTGTTTGCGATGCTAGTCGCGATGGCAGAGAGCTGGAGAGGCGGTGTCGCGAGATGTCATGCAACCATCAAAGAGCCGCCCAGTAGACGCTGTCACAGCATTATAGTGAGACCAACTTGAGAACTGCAAGCAAACCTAATGATCGAACAATATTCTGCACGAAATAGGTTTTTTTCTTCTCAGCTATCGGTCCAGATGTGGATAGCCTACAGGGCGTGGAGTTGAAACGGTACCTGCAGAACTTGACGCGTGCGATGAAACGCAACCAACAGGAACACCTCAGAAAGCCACAGCTCGTGTAAGCTCGATGAAACAATCGCAGGTGCCGCCCGTGTGCGCCTAAGGCATTGCGGGGAGGCAGGATGGAGATGCTTTTTGCCTCAATGCTGGAATGAGTCGGAAGACAGGTCCCGTCCTTCGTTCGCATCTCCCTCGGCTGGCCTTCAAACGTCAACGTAACAGATTCCCCAGGCGTAAGAAAATAGCCTGCATTAGTGTCCAGTACGAGTAAAAAAGAACCGAGTCGCGGCCCACATCCCCAAACTCTTAGTGGAGGAACGGTGCTTGCAGCGGAAGCCGGCAATCGTGTGAAGCAAGGCAGAGAGCGTGCTGCTGAGTCCGCGCCCACGACGGGAGGAGACCAATGGGGGCAATACAACATTCGGACCAACAGAGGCCAGACGCAAGAGTTTCGTCGTGATATTGCCAATCGCCTGGATCAGATAGCCCTTCCTCGCAGCAGTGTCATGGACGTGGAACCCACGGAGGCTCGCTATGCCCGCCTTCCGAGCGGCCAGACGGAGCACTGACGTGGGCCCAACCAGTCTTATTTCAGATGCTTCGGGAATAGTGCGCCTTCACTCCGCCTTTGAGCTCCACGCGTTGCGCCTCGCCACGGGTCGTAATAATATTCTGGGGGAGCTCTGGGGCTTCACCGACATGCCTTCACATTCTTTCAGAGGGCGTCATGGAGCGAAGAATCACGTTGCAAGAACTCGTCCAGAAGGCTGGCGTTGCCCAGGACATCACCCGACAGCCGTGTCTGCCAGCTCCAACCGAGACCGCCGTCCTTGCAAGCGAAGAGGATCAGTTGCAAGCCAGGACTATATTACTGGATCGAAGAGCGAAAAATCCAGAGCGTAAGGATGTTCTGAAACGCATTTTTAGCAGCTCAAAGGACAGGAAGGAGTCACAGGATGTCACCCAGTTCTCACAAGAGGAATTGGATCAGGCTCTCTCTGCCGTCCTCCGAGGCCCCACAACTAATCCTGGTCTTACACAAGCCTTCATCAATCTGGGTGCCAATGTTAATTTCATCGAGACACCTGAAAAGAAGAGGCGGCAGAGTAATCAGTTAAACACAGGCCTCCGCAGGAGAAGCACGGTCCTACAACAAGCGGCCACCCTTCGACGCCCTACCTGCGTCAGCCTACTCGCGAGCGCTGGGGCAGATCAAACCACGTTGGACGAGGGCTTGAAGGCGGCTCTGGCAGCAAAGGATCAAGAATGCGTATCAGAATTGCTACGGCACGGAGGGGATCCCAGCAAGTTCCCCAACGCCTTGGCCAATGCTGTGCGGACAAACGACCAGAACTTCGTTCGAACACTATTGAGAGCGCCAAAGGCTTTGCAACCCAAAATCGTATCATCATGCTTGCCAGCAGCAGTGCAGCAGTTGTCCGAGCCCATCGTGTCGCTATTGATCGCTTACGGTGCGGACCCCAACTTCGACTCGTCCAGCGCACTCAATATGGCTATCGGTCAACAAAACTACAAATTGACGCTCGCACTTGTTGCGGGACCCATTGCTCTCACGCAAGCCACACTGCAGCGCTTGCTCGACACCAGCATGAGGCTGCCAACATGCGAGGCTCAACTTCAATTTCTGCAGATTCTCCTCTGCTGTGGGCTTGACCCAGACAGCATTGGACTTCCAGACCTTCTCATATGCAGAACAAGGAAGAATGATACTCCAGGCGTTCTGATGATGCTCAGTTTTGGCGTGTCTACCGCCACTAACGAAGCAGAGTGTCTCCGAGTGGCCATCTCAAACTCAAATTGGCGGCTAGCAGATGCCATCCTGCAGACTCCGATTTCGCCGCAACAAGCATCAGTTGCCCTAGCTGCCATGCCTGCGAACGCGCCACAGCTCGATAGACTCCGCATCATCCAGTCGCTTGTACACAAAGGGGCGACGGGTCCCGCTCTTGAGCTCTGGCTTACAAGATCTGTAGAAGATGGAGACATATCCTTGATGGATCTCCTCATCAGTGCCGGGGCGTCAGTAGCTTCGAGCAGTAATAGTCCAATATTCGCCGCCATTCAGAGGAAAGACATGCGTAGTTTACAGACGCTATTGAACACCCATCCATCACCGGAAGTCCTCTCAAGATGCTTCCCACTACTTCGTGTTGGATATACCGCTTCTGAGAGGCTCACTGTTTCACGTATGCTGCTTCAACATGGCGCACGCGGTCCTGAAGTCGACAAAGCATTAGTGGACAGTGTGGCGGATACCTCCCCGACTCGTGATCCGGCTCTTATCACTGAGCTCGTTCGCAGAGGAGCTAACGTTAGCTACAACGAGGGGAAGGTATTACAATTGGCAGCTTCCCAAGTCGACCTGTCATTGCTCCGCCTCCTGTGCAATGCGCGGCCCACCCCGACAGCAGCATCTGCGGCGCTCGCTCTTGCATTTGACTCACACGGTAACAGGCATGCAAGGACAGCCGAAATTGTCAACCTCTTGCTAGCGCATGGCGTCGATGAGAGGCCGGCACTGCAGACCTTACAGATTGCCATTAGAGGCGGGCCGGAGAACCTAGATATCGTCAAACAGCTGATCGCTACCAACATCAGACTGTTGAGTCCCGCGTTTGAGTACACGACTGCGATAGGGGATCCCATGCGGAAGACACCTATACTCGAGGTCTTGCTCAAAATGGGCGTAGGCCAAGACGCACTCGACAAAGCGCTTGCTGCAGAGACCCGGCACGCCGTCTCCAACAAAGATACCACCAGCACCAAGATGCTTATGGAAAAAGGAGCTTCTGTGAGTCACAACGATGGCGAAGCTTTGAGTGTTGCTGTGACGTCAAGAGACAGTTCGCTAACGACGATTCTTCTCAGTGGGAAACAACAACCCTCGCCTGCTAATGTGAAGAAAGCGTTTATCGCACTATTTGCTCCGCGAAGTCATTCAGGACCAATTTTCATCGACGATGACCTTTACAAGGTTGCGCAACAGCTGCTGGCATGTAATGTGGATCCGCCAGCCATTGATATGGCGTTGCGCGTCGCACTTTCGAACCCAAAAAGCAGCCACTATGAGCCTCTGATAGACATGCTACTTCAGTACAATGCCAATGTCAACACTTCGGACGGTGTTTGTTTCGTTTTCGCAGCGCAAAAGCATCATACAGTGTTCGAAAAGCTTATGCTCCATGGTCCGTTATTCAGCGTCATTGTTCCTGCATTAATATCTTCCAAACTTCCAGACGAACTAGTTGTCAAGTCAATCAAGTCGTGCTTCGCACATGGATGTTCTCCAGATGCGTTGGGAGTCAGCTCCTCTGGCCGCCACAACACCCCAGTTCTGATCCTAGCAATGCGAGAATACCCGCGATGTGAAGCACTCATCGCGACACTGCTAGATCATGGTCTCAATCCCGACGTATCCGTCAAAGACGTCATTGAGCCTTCGGTTGGAGAAGAATGCGTATCGCCACTACTGTGGGCGCTGAATCAAGAGCAGAAGCGCGTCTCGGACTCGGTCATTACGGCCTTGTTGAACGCCGATTCCTCCGTTAATCGTACGTCCTCCGCCTCGGCGATTGCGCCCATCCACCTCGCGTCTCAGCATAGGCGGGGTGATCTAGCTAGATTACTACTAGAGAGGGGTGCGGATGCATCTGCGCGGGACCGGTCAAACCGATCAGCACTCTTCTACGCGAGCAGTGTCTCGAACATCTCGACTGTGCAAGTGCTAGCGCCTTACGCACTGAAGAATGATGGAAGTCTGCATGAGGCGGCAAGATATTTACAGCTGGATGTTGCTACTACCTTGGTTCACTTCGGCCATCAGCCTAACTTTCCATCTCGACTCCATCAAGGTAGACATGCCTTGAGCGAGCTGTGCCTCAATGCGCATATCACAGCAGCAGGCCAACGATCAGCCGTACGGCGGCTCATCGATCTCTTCGTAAAAAATGGTGCAGATGCAAAGTTGAAAGCTCGGGGTGAAAAGTCTGCCGTCATACTTGCTTTAGACAACGCATACAGTGCACTTGAGATCGCTGAGGCACTCCTCGAAACAGAACTATGGGAGGGACTCAATGATGAAAAGCATATGTATCGCGATCAGAATGGTCTTTGGTACTCACCCCTCAAATATGTGGAACTCATCCCATCACCAAGTCGGGCAGCCCACAAACAGGACCTCATTGACCTTCTCCGCGACAAAGGGTGCGAGCCACGTTTCTTCTCTGAAACAGCCATCCAGCCTCCTGGCGCGGTTGGCATCCCCAAATCAGTCGCTCGTCTAGTAGACCGTCAGAAAGAGCATGAACTTGCACTCAAGCACGAACAAGAACGCCACGAGCATGGCCGCACACTTGAGGAGACAACGCATAGGGACCTGCTGCGGAGGAAGAAAGAAAAACAAGACGCCGACCTTGCCTCCGCCGCCCAAATTGCAAGCCATCAAGCCCAACTCGACCAACAAACCCACGAATCCTCCATCCGCCGCGTCCGCGATGCGGAACGCATGAAGCGCAGTGAGAAAATCGCGTGGCACAATCTCATCATGGAGCAAGAAAACGACGCTTCGTCGCGGCGCCAGGCTATGAAGGACCGTGAATCTGCTGCTGCGGCGATTGCTGAGAGTAGATTAATCGAGCAGCGTAAGGGCGAGTTGGAGCACAGAGCAACCATGGAAAGAAGGATGTTGAAGGACAAGGAGGATGTGTATGAGAGGAATGTGAAGAGGCAAGTGGAGGTTCTGAAGAGGGCAGATGAGAGCGCGATGGTGCATGCAAGGGCAAAGCAGGAGAGGCCTGCGATTGAGGGGCCGCAGTGGGGGAGTGTGGATTAGATGGCATACGAGCGGGTGTTGGAACGAAACCTGGAAAAAGGGTGACGGACAATGAGTCATGACTTCACGCAACTCTCTACAGCCAACTTGACTCAGCGTTGTTCTAACTTTGCAGCATGACTTACCATCGCCCGAAGATGTACAAACAATCCCAACAGCGCGATTGCACCCAGACTGTATCGGCCAGGAAGTCTTCCGTACTTTATGAAATTCACACCATCGCTCTAAACATATGCGAGGATCTTCAGTAGTGCTCAACCAGAAGTAAGACAACATCGAATACTTTCGTCTATTATCCTACCTATCGTGCAACACTACCCTCCACCAGCCTGCACATGATCAATCGTTCACCCATGCTATCAGCGAACTGCCTTCACACCCTCTCAGTTCTCAAACACACATAACTCCAGAAGCTATCATTAAAATCCCCCTTCTCCGTACTCCTCAGATCCGCAATCCCTGGGTACATGATCTCCAAAAAGTCCGTTTGGTTGCTGAAGATCTTATCGCAGTAGAAATTCCTGCCAACATTGTGTCAGCATCAGTAGCAGGAGTAGGAGCAGTAGCAGTATTAGTCTATGTACATGTACTTCTACCCGGGAAGTGGCAGCATCAAATCGAGGTGCAGTGGGGGAGAAGGGAAAAGGAAAAGAGAGATGACTTACGTAAAGAAAGTACAAGTAAATCCCCAATCTGGCCCAATCGACGTTGCATCGCCATGTAACGTTGTGCAATCATCCGGTCCGCTGCCGAGGGGACTGAGATGGTGGGTGCAGTTCCCGGCCCAGTTGATGTCTTCACAGATATACACCTACCCATTTGCCATGTCAGCATCCACGTTCAGGATGTAAGTCGTCCAGGAGGGCGGGTGAGGGGAGTCAGCTGAAGGGCTGAACATACGCCTGCTAGTGCCTCAGGCTCCGGTGTTGGAGTCGGTGTGAGTGACGATGGCTCCACAGTTTGCCAGTCTGATGCTTGCGAGGTGATCGAAGCAGATATTGAGGTAGGCTCGATGGTAGTAGAGGACGGATATTGCCATTCTGTGGTCGTAACACATACGATAGAGGTGATAAAAGCAGTGGATTGGGCGGCGGGGGCGATTTGGTTGTATTGTGGGTTTGCGAGGGGTTTGGGTGCAGCGAGGATGGTCGTGGCGAGGAGAGGTATGATAACGGACAAGGTGTGCATGGTTTGTATGATGCACGGAGCTGATGATGAAACGGAGATAATTAGAGGAAAAGATTCAGATTGTTCGAGGCGATAATGGAGATCGATTGTTGAAGTTTGTAGATTACCAATTCGACTGCTTCGACTCTCTCTCTTTATACGCCCCCATCCCACCACCAGTCATCCCATCTGAGGACTCATGGAAGCAAGGTGGATGTCATTACCTTGTTTGTCGACTTATCGACAGTAGCTACGTCGTGTTGCTTGCTCCAATATCCATAGCAACCGTGTGTGGTGATACTCGGCTACAGGTGTTGTATGACTGCGTTGCAGGTAGCACAACTCCGGGGTCATCTGTGACACGCGACCTTCCTGCACGTAGGCTCTGCGCGTTGACAGCTGACATTTGTGCGGATACATGAGCCTCGGTCGTGAAAGTGGCGCATCTGGCTACTTGGTGGTGCGCCTTTCTTTTTCCGGTGAATCATGTCGTCTGGTGTCCGACAGTGCATCGTGAGCGATGAGCAAAGCCGTAGCCCCGCCCTCTGACGCAACAGTGCACTGTCGCGATGCATCTGTTCTATTGTTTGTCGCACACCCGTTTGCAGCGCGTCATAAGTGTGATTACTGTCAATGTACGACATGGAAGCCATGGTTGAAGGTGTCGTGAGAAGCGCCCTTGCTTCCGCGAGCCTGGTTTATTAGAACACGATAGGCAATACAAGGTATATACAGACGCGAGGTGGTATCATGCGTACTTCCAAACAAACAAGACGGGTTATCGCTGTGTGCCGTGACTAGGACTGCCGCACAATCTACAGCCAAAGGGAAAGTGGCCAATACTACGACGTCGATCTCTCGGTCTCATCCGATCGTTCTGGTTCGTAACTGGTCTCTCCGAGCATTGACGAGCCGGCCGCCGAGGGTGCTGTAGGGGCAGGTGTTGGTCCTCGGGCTGCTGCGGCGTGTAGCCTCTGATCCAACGCTTTCAGAGCCAATGCCCGTCTCCTCTCTGCTTCTGCGCGTGTGGCGCCTCCTCTTCCGCCGCGACCGTTGGGATTCATGATGCTCGGCAGACCGCCCTCTGCACGCGCACTGGCTTGCTCGTTGCCAGCGTCAATGTCCTGAGCGGAGAAAGGCGTACACACGCCGAGTGCCACAAGACTGTTGTAGAGCCCGTCGGTCAAGGCGGCGAGGGGTGTATGTATGGGCTCCGGGAAGAAGTGCGCAAATGCGAATGTGTCCGAGGCATCCCCTTTTATGACGGACCCGTCGCCAGTGGCAGCCGACGACATTGAGGGGCTGATGCGAAAGAAGCGGAGGTACACCCAGGCAGTCATGAAGCCAAAGTATGCCAGGAACATGGCCGTCTCGGTGCCGAGCACAATGCCCGAGATTGTGTTTGCGAGGAGGAAAATGGCGGGAAAGTGCTTGACGCGCATGCGGACGAGGCCCTTTGCGATGGCGACGGTGTGCTCGGGGACGAGCTGCTTGAAGGAGACGAGGAAGCCCGCCTGGATGGCAATGCCGCCAGAGATGGTGGTGTGACTGTGCTTGTCAGTGCGGACCTGTCGCTTGGGAAGGAGCGGCTTACATGGCAGCGCCCGAGCCGGTGACGAGGTAGGCCGTGATGTACAGCAGGAAGCTCAAGATGTTCGGGATCATAGCCACGAACAGCACGAACTTGGTGAACTCGTGCGAGCCCCAGGCCCGCTCCAGATAGCGCCCGCCGTAGAAGATGGTGAGGCCCGTGACTGCGAGCCCAAGCACATTCTGCTCCACCACCGTCGCCAGGGCGAAGACCCACGGGTAGACGAGGGACCGGCCCGGCACAATGCTGAGGTACGGCACGCCATCGCCGACGCCGATGAGGGGCTTCTCGACCTTCTCGACCCAGTTCGCCGACGGCCGCAGCGCAAAGTTGAGCAGGGTGAAGACGACGACGGCGGCGAGCAGGCTGCGCGTCAAGGGCGGGAGGTTGATGCGGGCCATTGCGCGTGCGAGGAGGGCGAGGGTGAAGGAGAAGGGAGGTTGCGCGCGCAGTCGGTGCAGGCGCGGCGGTGGGAGCGGGAGGCGGCGTCTCAAGCTCGCTGCCCGGCGTGCATGCGGCGAGCTGGCGTGGTGGAGCGTGGAGGAGCCTGCAGCTGTTCGCGGACGAGATGGCGCCAAGACGCGCGCGGGCGGCTGATAGGCCGGGCACTGGCGACGGAGAGTTCGGCTGGAGCTCAGTGTCTAGCGCCAACGGGTGCTGAGGCACTGGCTGGCACGCCTGGCACGCTGCAGCACCTTTGCACCCTCCCCCAGGCTTCCGCGCCCTTCTGCCATCGACGACGCGCCATACGAAACCCCCGAACGAGCCCGCAGCAGTCACGTTACCCGAGCCGTCGCGCGTAGAATGTCATGTCGTTGCTCAGCAGCAATGTGGTCAACTATCTCGGTACCGTGGCCTACACCGCTGTGGCCATGCGCCCTGCCGCCCGTCGCTGACCTCTGCACACAGTCTGGCGCTACCTCCAGGAAGCCGGCTTCGGCAATGCAGCGCTGCAGCTGTCGCGGTGCTGGCTGCGCGACCCCGAGTCGCTTCCCTTTGCGAGCAGCGTCGAGCCGCACACGCTCATCCGCATCCTCCAAGACGGCATGTGCTTCGACCAGCTGCAGGCGGAGACGACAAATGTGCGTCCACATGCATTGAGGCTGCGGCGAGTGTTGACTGGCGTAGACTGAGCCGCGATACCGATTCGGCCCCGACCACGGCCGCCCGTACTCGGCGCGCAACGGCGCGCATCTGACCCTCGACAAAGGCATTCCTGCCCACGAGCTGGCCGCCGAGGCTAACGGCGCCGTGCAGGAACCGCCGCCGAAGAAGGGAGTGAAGCGCAAGAAGGCGAAGCAGCCGAATGGCGTCGAGCCGCGTCCCGAGCCCGACCTGAACGGCGATGCCATGGAAATCGAGCAGAACGGCGCGACCCACGTCACCAACAGCGTCAGAGCCGAGTCGGAAGCTGCCGCCTCAGACGCGGAGTCGCCTTCGGTAGCAGAGATTCCAATATCGACCCTGAGCATTGGCGCCGACGCTGAGATCCAGACCGAGGTCATTGCTGATCTTGCGCCAGAGACAATCTTCGTACCGCGATCCAGCGCGTTCGAACGAGTCGTCGAACACACCTCGTGGGGCCCTGCTGAATCACCCGTGCTGCTCGCAGCCGGCAAATCGCTGCTTCAAGTCCATCTCGTGGGCCATGAGCCTACAGACCACAACAGCCCCCCCGTAAGGACCGGCGACGTCCATTTGCCAATCAACAATTTTGACATCACTGCCCTCTGCTGGCAGTCACACGGCGAATTCACTGTTTCCGCACGAGAAGAGTGCCTCAACGATGTAGGGGAGAAGACCATGGCGGACAGGCTCATCGTCCTCGTCGACGGGGGTACCAAGTCGCACGTCATGTCCTCAACTGCTGGCCTTGTCAATACTTTGCGATGGAACGCTGAGAAGGAGCTGCTTTTATCCATCTCGACGGACGGCGAGAAGGGTTCTATCAAGGTTTGGAAAGGGTACGAGGACTCGATCCCTGCTTGGACCGACTTCACCGACACGGCCATCTTCGACGCTTCCTGGATAAGCGAAACAGCGTTTGTGGTCTGCGGGATCGAGCTCTTCAAGATATACGAGGTGGGCGAGTCTTTGACGACACAGCGCACTCTGGATACGCACGTGACTTGGGAGACGGTCAAGTTCGATGCTTCGTCAGGCATCATCGCAGCTCTTGGCATGGAGGGCATGGCGAGCTACTTGGGCATACTCCATCCTAATGATTCGATCAATTTGCGGACGCACGAGTACCCGGATCCCTACCCTACCGACCTCGACTTCCGGACACGGTCAGCGACAAGCGCACTCACTAACGGCTTATCGATCCCATCAGTGCTACTTGCGACTAGTGCGAATTCTGGCTCAGCTCGGATTTGGGACGCGAACGAGCCTTTCAAGGCTGTCAAGAAGCTGCCAACCACAGATGATGCGCAAGCTTTCAAGATTGCTTTTTCTCCAGACGGTGCTTTGCTGGCTGCAGCCGGCCCCGACGCGGTTACTGTTTGGGACGTGGAGAAGAGGGACGTGCCTATAGCTAGTTGGCGCGCAAAGGCTTGGGCAAGTGACAAGTGGAATCCTAGTGTAGATGGAGAGTTCAGTCTTGGCTGGGATCCTGACAGTTCACGACTGTCTATTGCGCTCGGAAACCAGGTACGTGGCTCTATAACCCACTTAGCTTGGACGAGGAACTCACAGATCGCAGATCGCCATCATCCCTGTGCCGAGGTAGGGCTGAATATATACACGGCACTGTGAAGCGCGCATACCGCGAACTGACTGATTCCGCACTCTAATGCACACAGCATTTTTGGGTGGAACCACATCGCATCTCAACTCGTTCCGGAATGAACATTCCGCGGACGCGAGGAGCTCGAGGCGGGGCGCAGGTTGGAATCTGGGGCGACGCTTTGCGAGTGCGGAGAATATCCACCTCTGATAGGCTACACTTCCAAGCCAACCGTTCTACCGCGTGCGCGACCCGGGCTGAACCCGGTACATGGCCTCGACCATGCCGCCATCGAGTGCCAGACATTTCGGCAATTGTCCACTCGCTCGACAATGAGGGGCGTCACGCCTGTTACCGGTGCTCATGGCGCCCCCTTTAAGACTCGACGACCTCTGCGCCAGTCGCTCGCGCGCTGCATTCTTTTAAGTTATTGCTATACAAGTACCCAAGCTGTACATATAGGCCTGCGGTAGCGCATCAAAGAATTGGACACCCGTTCCAACCTCCCTCAACCGTCACTGTTCCTCTTCTTGCCTGTTGTCAAATGTCGGCTATACCCAACCTACCAACGGATACGCCAGGCTTTCATGCCAATGGTGTGACCAATGGGGTCACACGAACGTCGTTCAAGCTCAACGACACGCCCGTCGAGAACCTTCGTCCACTCAAGGTCATCGTTATTGGCGCAGGATACTCTGGTATATACTGTGGCATCCGCATACCGGAGAGATTGAGAAACGTTGATTTGGTCATTTACGAGAAGAACGCAGGGGTGGGAGGTACCTGGTATGAGAACAGGTATGTAAGAACTACAATCGTCCCGCTACGCTCCGTAAACAGCAGCGGAATGAGATGTATAGTTACTGATTGTGGTCAGATATCTTGGTTGCGCATGCGATGTACCATCGCATTCGTACCAGTACTCGTTCGATCCCAATCCAAACTGGTCCGCGCTCTACGCACCAGCTGCTGAGATCCAAGCGTACCTGGAAAGTGTGGCTAAGAAGTACTCTGCGGACAGGTTTATCAAGTTGCAGCACGAGATCAAAGAATGCCAGTGGGATGACAAGATAGCCAAATGGCGCGTCACAATCGAAAATCTCGCCACTGGAGAGGTCATACACGACCAGTCCGATGTGCTGATCAGCGCGAGAGGCAATCTGAACACCCCTTCATGGCCAGAAATAGACGGCATCAAGGCATTCAAAGGCGAGGTTATGCATTCTGCAACCTGGAACGAGAAGTAAGTTAATGCTTGCAACGTTCTTAGAACGGGTTGTCCTGACCAAATGCTAGCTACGATTTCCAGAACAAGCGCATCGGCGTCATCGGCTCTGGTTCCTCTTCCATACAAATCGTGCCCTCGCTCCAGCGCATACCAGGGACACATGTAAACACTTTCGTACGTAGCAAGACGTGGATTTCGCCACCTTTTGGACAACAGCTCTGGGATAGCTATGGGTTTAAAACATCTGCCATCCCTGACGAACTCCGTCAACGGCTCGTCAACGAACCTGAGTACTACCAAAAGTTCAGACTTTCTGTCGAAGAGGATGGCAATGGAGTCCACGCGGTCACCATGAAAGGCACACCTTTACAGCTTGGTGCAAAAGATATGTTCTACCAACACATGAAGAAGCGACTGGAAAGCAAACCTGAGATCTTCGAGTCGCTGCTCCCGTCATTCTCCCCTGGCTGTCGTAGGCTAACACCCGGCCCGGGCTATCTCGAGTCGCTCACTGAACCGAACGTATCATTCATCACCTCACCAATCACACGCATCTCAGAGTCGGCGATACATACTTCTGACGGTAAAGCGTATGAGATTGATGCACTCGTTTGCGCGACCGGCTTCAAATCATCCGCACCGCCACCATTCCCGCTGACAGGTGCGAATGGCCTGACCCTGAGCGAGAAATGGCAAGACCGCGCCACCACGTACCTGTCCCACAGCATTGCTGGCTTCCCGAACATGTTCACCATGCTTGGTCCCAACTCTGCGATCGGATCCGGCTCATTGACTAAGATGATCGAGACAGTTGGTGACTATATTGTCAAATGCGTGCGCAAAATACAAAAGGACAACATCGCAGCCATGACCGTCAATCCCGCCCGCGAAAAAGACTTCGTCGAGTACGCCGATGCGTATTTCGAAGGCACCGTATTCGCAGAGGAATGCCGAAGCTGGTACAAGAACAAAGGGACCGGAGAAGTCGTGGGGCTTTGGCCGGGTAGTACTTTGCATTGTATGGAAGCTATGCGGAGTCCGCGTTGGGAGGATTATGAGTATGTGTACGTCGACGAACTCGCAGGACAAGGGGACGCCAATGGGCTGGGAGGGTCGAAGGCGAATCGCTTAGCATGGTTGGGAAACGGGTGGAGTGTCAATCAGCTTGAGGAGAGGGATCTGGCGTGGTACCTGTACCCTGAGTTCGTGGAGAAGCCAGTCGCACCAAAGCCCGAGGAGAACTCGGTATTCAAGATTAGAGGGTTCTCCTACTAGATGTAGCGTTGTTAGTAGATTCTTTTATGACTGCTTGAAATAATCTGCAGATCGTCCCCACATGCTGCTCCTTCGCGACCACAAGCAAATCGTGGAGAGGAGGCACTATGCCCACACTGGACTGGCGCAAATGTGGGGAAGGAGCCGAGGCATTGCCGTTCACATGTTGCGAACGAGCTTCGACGCCGTCACATTCGCAATCACGTCTGGTTTTGAGCCTCACGTGAAGAGGCGCATGATCTGCAATAGCTTCACTGTACTCCTGGCAGCTGCAGTATTCGTGCTTTTCATCCACACACCATATCTTACCTTAGTGCGCTGAGCCCAACTTCCGCCATCACCGCATGCATTGCCGCACGACGACTGATTCTTGACGAACGCATCACGAATGCCTCCGCCAACATCAGACCGCGCTTACCTCGGATTTGGCAAGAGCACACTCGACGCCCTCGCTCTGATCTAGGATCCTGACTAATCTCGGCGTCTTTCGCGACGGCGCGTAGCTGTTGACAAAAGGGCCTGAGTCTACAGTGCTCTGGAAAGATAGGCCGTGGCGGCAAGGTACTCTCGACTGGCAACGCGCACAAGGTGTCGCACGGCCTGGTCCCGCGATAGCCATGGCCGTCCTGTCGAAACCTCTATTGCGGCAACGACTATCGAGCGCGAACGTCAAGTCGGTCGTGAACGAAATCACCACTCTATACCTCCAAAACCGCACTCGCATCTCTCGCGCCGTATACCTCACCCTCTTCGTCGCCCTCATCAACCGTGTTCGCAATGCCATTGCCGAGCAGAAGGCCGCAGCCCAGCGTCGCGAAGCAGACCGTTCATCTTCCGCTAATAAAACGTCGTCAAGTAAGGGTGAGGCGACGGGGCGCAAGAAGGTCGAGCTGAATCGCGAATTCTTCAAGAACTTATTGAGGTTGCTCAGAATATGTATACCGGGGTGGAAGAGTAAGGAGTTGAAATTGATCATAAGTCATAGTGTGTTCTTGGTGCTGAGGACCATGATCAGCTTGTACGTTGCGGAGCTCGATGGTAGGCTGGTGAGCAGTCTGGTCAGAGGGAAAGGGAGGGAGTTTCTGACAGGGCTGGTGTGGTGGATGTGTGTGGCTGTTCCCGCGACGTTTACAAATTCAATGGTATGTGAGGTCCAGCTTTGCCAAAGCGGTATCAGCTTAAAGGGCATGGGATAGAACGGATGTGCTAACAGTGTCAGCTCTCGTACCATCAGTGCAAGCTATCGTTACAGTATCGAACACGATTAACGAACTACATCCACAACAAGTATCTCTCGCAAATGACCTTCTACACGCTCTCCGCCCTCGACGACCGCATAAAGAACGCCGATCAACTCATCACTGTCGATATTGCCAAGTTTTCAAACTCCCTGGCTGAACTCTACTCAAATCTTGCCAAACCCATACTGGACATCATAATCTACAACTACTCATTGTCGCGTAGCGTCGGTGGTGAAGGACTTTTCTTCATGTCGCTCCTGGTGCAGATCTCTGCGAACGTCATGCGCGCTCTGACACCGCCGTTTGGCAAATACGTCGCAGACGAAGCAAGATTGGAGGGCGAGTTCAGGTTCCAGCATTCGAGGCTGATCGACTACAGCGAAGAAGTGGCATTATATGGTGGACACGAGGCGGAGAAAGACACACTTGACAAGGGTTACTTTACACTGATCAAGCACGTAAACCGTATACTGAGGCGAAGGTTCTACCACGGTGTCATGGAAGACTTTGTAATCAAGTACTTCTGGGGCGCACTGGGCTTGCTACTCTGCAGTGTCCCTGTCTTCTTCAATGTACCCGGCGCCGGGCAAAAGAACATGGGCGACCGCACAGAAAACTTCATTACCAACCGTCGCATGCTTCTCATGTCTTCCGACGCCTTTGGCCGCATCATGTTCTCCTACAAGGAGATCACCGAACTCGCCGGCTACACCTCGCGCGTTTCGACCCTTCTCGACGTTATCGCCGACATCCAAGCCGGCCACTTTGAAAAAGCGCTTGTATCCTCAGCATCGACCGAGGAGAACGCTGCAGTCCTAGCCGGTCGCGGCACCGTAGAAGAAGGCTCTGACATCGAATTCACCGACGTCCCCATCGTCTCTCCTAACGGCGACGTGCTCGTGCGCAAACTCTCCTTCGCCGTGCGCCCCGGCGACCATCTCCTTATTGTCGGTCCCAACGGATGTGGAAAATCCAGCCTCTTTCGTATCCTCGGCGGTTTATGGCCTGTCTACGGTGGGCATGTACGCAAACCTCCGTTCGAAGCTATTTTCTACATCCCACAGCGCCCATACTTGAGTCGTGGGAGTTTGAGACAGCAAATTATCTACCCCGACTCTTTATACGAGATGCGCGAGAAGGGCATCACAGACGCGGATTTACTCAGCATTCTCAGCGTGCTGGAAATCGAAACGCTAATTGATCGCCCGCACGGCTGGGACGCAGAGCAAGAATGGACAGACGTTCTTTCTGGAGGATTACAGCAACGCGTTGCCATGGCGCGCCTATTTTATCATCGACCCAGATACGCAATCTTGGACGAATGCACGAGCAGTGTGACGCTCGAGGTCGAGCGCATCATGTACGAGGAAGCGAAGAGATTGGGCATCACGCTTATGACAGTAAGTCATAGACGCAGTTTGTGGAAGTATCATACACGGATATTGCAGTTTGACGGGCAAGGGGGGCATTATTTTGGCGTCTTGGATGCGGAGAGAAGGGCGGTGCTTGAGGAGTAAGTTGCCCATTTCTTTAATTTGCCAAGGGAATCGTGGTTGCATGCGTGCTAACTCTTGGTAGTGAGAAGGAAGATATTGAGTTGCAGCTTCGTGCGGTGCCGGATATTGAGGAGAGGATTAGGGAGTTGACGTCGTTGTGAGAAGCGGGGTGATGATGTAGAGATTAGGGGAGGTTCGGTGTGTCGTGGTGTGAGGCGATGTGTATGAGTAGGTGTGAGCTTGCCGTAGCTGGAGTTTCCGTCTCACATATCATTTCCAAGGCAGGTAGAATCACATGCGCGGCGATCTGGCAGCAAGAACCAATCAGAAGCCCCCGCAAGGGTTTGTCAGGCGACTCCCGCGCATGTGACGCGGCACTGTGGCGTGATGCGAGTGCGCCTTTCCAACTTTGACAGTATGTTTGGACCTAATCACGTCTGCCTTGGAGGCGAAACGCAAAAGTCTGGTTGACTGGCGGACCGATTGGTTTTAGCGGCGGATCTTCCCGGCCGAGCCAATGGCGGGCGAACATGTGTTGGGCCGAGCGAGATCCGAACCATCTCCCGACTTGGCTAGCCTGGCACGTCGCAGCTTCCTCAAAAGTCGTGAGCGCGCGTAGCACTCTTCCTTCCTCCACCACACACATCGATGCCCAACAACACAGTTGTACTTGCTTCGAAACGTCTCTTCTGCACGCTTACTGCACTGCTTGTTCTGCTCTGCACTTTTCCCAGCCTTTCTCACGCAATTGCACCCAGTTGCACCTGCTCCAGTCACCAGCAGCTCGACGCGTCGCGCCTGCTTTCTCCAGCTACACCGCACTCACCACACACTCTACTTGCGACTTCCTCACACGCAACTCTTGAACAAATGGCAGGCAAGTAGCACTCCGCCATGTCAGGTTTCAAGATCGGCCAGACGGTCGAGACTGCTCAGCAGCAGCAGGGGCTCGTCAAGTACGTAGGCCCCATCCACGTAGCCGATGGCAATTGGCTCGGAATCGAGCTACCAACTGCGACTGGAAAGAACGATGGCTCAGTTCGCGGAGAGCGGTACTTTACATGCCCCGTCGGACATGGCCTGTTCGTCAAAGACACGAACATTGTTCGTGTCGTGTCACAACCGGTTACGAAGCCTCCACCGAAGCCTGCGCCACTCGTACCATCGGCGTCCTCATCAAAGGCCCCGTCGTCTTCAAAGCCGGCACCGGCAACAGCCAGGCCGCGCCCGTCGAGCGTGATTGCCGCTAAGCCAACCTCACGATTGTCGACCGTCAGCAAGCGCCAGTCTGTTGCCCCCGCACCTCTTCGCGCACCAGTACGTAAGGCTAGCATCGCCGCTGGCTCTGCCACCTCAGCGACTCCCGCAGTTCGGCCTGGTCCTGTTAGCTCGGCAGCAAGCAGCACTAAGCCCGTTCGAGACTCCACTGTCGACGCATTACAGACTAAGCTTCGCCATCTCGAAAAGCAGCATACGGAGGACCAGGACCTGCTCAAGGAGCTCTCTCATGCTCGAGATGAACGAGATCGATTCCATGGCATCATCCAGAAACTTCAAGGGAAATGCCAAACCCAGCACCAGGAATGCCTCGACTTGAAGGCACAACTACACACACTGCAGTCAGACAACGACCGTCTTTCGAAAGCACACGAAGAACACGAAGTCGATCTAGAGGATGCTCTTGTTGACAAGGAGATGGCCGAGGAGAGAGCGGACGTGGCCGAAATCGAACTGGAACACCTCCGCTCGAAGCTCGAGGAACGTGACATGGAAGTAGACATTCTGCGCTCGGAGGCAGAACTCTTCACAGCCGATATGTCAGAAGCAGAGCGTCAAGAAGCCGGATACTATCAGCTTCAACACGAGAATGAGCGACTTCGTCAAGCGCTCATCACCCTGAAGGAGATGACTGGAGAACAGGAACTCGATCTGAAAGCCAGAGTTAGAGACCTGGAAGCAGAGACAGAACAGCTGGAGCCATTACGATCTGCGAACACGGCACTTCAGACTCAAGTCGGTGAAGTATCGGCTCTCATCGAGCACCTGCAGGCCCAAGTCGATGCGAACGCCGAGTGGGAGGACATATCAGCAGAATTGACAGCCAAGAACCAAGAGTTGGAAGATAGAATCACGACTCAAGACGCTGTCATCCGAGACCTGGAGAGTCTCAAAGAGCTCAACGACGAGCTCGAAGCTCAACGGATCGACGAGGCGGAGGATCTTCTTTCTGAGCTCGCCGCTAAGGACTCCGAGCTTACAGAGCAGGCACGCGTAATCGAGGATCAAGAAGGCCAAATCGCTGAGCAGCTGGAATTGATTTCCAAATTCCGAGAACTTGTTCTTGAACTGCAAGGCCGCATGGCAGATGCCGAATCCTCGCGCAACATGACCGAAGCGCAGGTCAAAGACACTACGGGTCGCTTCAATGAGGTCATGGACCTCAACCGACGCCTTCATGCTTCGAAAGTTGAAGCTACAACCAAACAGTTTAAATCAGAAATGAACAGCCTTTGCCTGGAACTAGGCGACGAGCAGATGTCGATCATGAAGGAGACAGGGTCTGTTGACTTCATCGTCAGCAAGCCAATTCAGGTGTACTTGCTGTCCAAGCGTGCTGCTGCCAAAACGTCCATGGTATCATCATTTCTCACCTCCATGGACAAGCAATTAAGCTACAATGGTGGCCTTGACGAAGCGAAGTCGAGATTGGGGTGTATTGAGGCTATCATGCACCTGTCTTTCATCCGTTCCGCTAGTAATCGCGTTTGGTCAGCAATAGCAGTGTCGCCGCTCACCGAAGTGGCAAAGTTTGGTCACTATCATGACGATTTCCTCAAGATTGACGACGTCCTGGACGAGAGCGTGGATAAGCTCAAGTTGGACGAGGTCAACTTTCAGGATCTGGCTGGCTCATTGAAACAATGCGCCTACAAACAGAAAACTATGTTGTCGATGAGGAAAGACGTCCTCGCTCCCCTACCGGAGAACGAGATTCTGGGTCGAGTTCAGACTATCGCAGCCTATCTGGTCTACCTCGAGGCTAACTTTTCGGTTATTTCCACAATGCTTGCCTTCTTGGCAGCTCATGGCCAGGACTTGCCTAGCGACAGCGACGGTGAGGCATCAAGCGGCGATGAGGTGGCGAAGGTGGCTGAGAAGGTCCTGAAACACTTGACACCATCAGCAGCGCTTTGCACTAGCGCTAAGCTGGCTTCGCAAAAACTCCTCAGGACGACGGAGGCCTTGCGCGAAGACTCGCTATATCCACACATTCTGGGAGGTCAGCCCGCTCTCGTAGAAGTCGAACGCTACCTGGAGCTCCTTCATGAGGAAGCAGCACAGTGGGGTGGCCAAGCTCTAGACATATTCAGTTCGTCTTTTGCAGCCAATGGCACTTTCAGTGGCATGGATCGCGACATCAATTCCTTGTTGGATTTCTACAAAGGCTCCCGCCTCGAACGTTTCGGCTCGATAACAAGACAGCTAAATGGCTGGAATGAGGAGGCATCACTGCTCATTAACAGTAGTGAGATTGAACACGGACCATCGCTGTGGAAGCAGAAGGCAAAGGACGTCGAGGCTGAGCGCAGGAGGAGCTCTGAGATCTCTGCCTTCTTAGAGAAGCTCAAGGCGGACCACAAAGCCGCCATACTCCACCTCCACGAGCGAGAGCAGGAACTCGAAAACAAGCATCTTGAAAACGAACACCTCAAGGCCTGGCTTCAGGCCTCCTTGCGACATAGAGAAGCCTTAGAGCAGCATATGGAAGAGATCGATGAAGAAACGCGCCGAATTGATGCGGTTCTTAAGGAGTCCCGCAAACCGTACACAAGGCCACAAGCCATCGAGGAAGAGGTACCCCTTCCGAACGAAACAGAGCACGAACGCGTTTCAATAGATGCATCGACCAAGGCGAAGGAAGCTGTTGAGCAGCCTTTGGTGTTGCGAGGCATCCCAGCCGGTCTCAACTCTCTCTTGGATGCATTCCAATGCGAGAATCACTGGTTGCGTCGTCGAGAACATGCAGACGTTTTCGATCGCAACATCAGGGATATAGCCGCGAAGATGTGGGCGGCGCAACGCTGGGAAGAGATCATGGGGCGCAGCGAGCTGTCCGAGTCTGAGGATCTTAGCACACCGCCACGTGCATACAGCCCACCCCTAAACAACACACAGCCTAAGGAGCTGCCGTTGGCTCTGACGTGCGCGCAAACGGGTTGGTACGCTCGTGGCGACAATTGGCTTTACCTCATCGAGGAGGAGGAGGAGGAGGAGGAGGAGGAGGGTACGGTTGCGCTTGAAGCATTCAGCGAGTTGCAAATGTAGGCACGGTTGGAGTTCTTTGGCTTTTGGATATTTCGCGTCGCTTGTCTTGCATTTGCATGGTTCGGCAAGAAAACACAGAGGCGTTTGGCGTTGGTTGACGTTTATATACCCATGGGAGGCACTCGTTTGATGTATTTCTAGCTTGAATGAATGAATGACCTTTTGTTTTCCGAACACTGACAATTTCATAACCACTGCTGATCAGGGCCTACATGGGCAGTCACGTTAGGATGCGCCAAACTCTAAAATCTAATAAGCTAGCAATTGAGGTAATGGTCGGGGTGGGCGCCAGATTCAATGTGATAACATGGGCACAGGTACACTCACAAAGGCGTTGCACCCTCGATGGCAGCAAGCATCAATGTCAGGCCCATGCGAGAAAGTAGTGCCAAAGCCCTATAGGACCAAGCTTTGCTGTCTAAAAAAGGATCCCGAGGCCACTTTGAGATTGAGTGCAGGATGCTTGGTGTTCGGCGCGAAGCCAGATGAAGAACTTTGATAGACCTGTTACATGGACCTTTTGAACTAAAATTGTTCATATTGCTTAGCCACATCAGCAGGTCGTGTTCTACCTCCGTGGTGCTCAATGCGCATTCTGATATCCTCCAATGCATCACTCACTATATCTTCTTGTACATTTCACGACCAGCAAGTCGCTGTACGCCAAGTCAGCACTCAGGATCGGCCGTATGGTCGAAACAACAGCATGAATCAACAAATGTGGTGGTTCTAATTAAACAGTTCAATTTCGGCATTCCTCGTTTCGTTTTGCGATACATGTCGACATTGTTCAAACTTGTTCTTCGACAGTATCGCCCTTTTGGGTGTTTCGAGCACCCCTGAGATGCACCGGCACGACAGGGGTGCTGGCTATGGACTTTTGGCTTGCACGGGGGTCTCGCGGTTCCAGGGCGGGGATGTAGCAAGGCATTTCGAGGGGTCTATCGGTCTATCCCAGCAGCAGACAGCGGCGACAGCAAGTACAATTGAGGTTGATGTGATGGACAGAAGCTGATAAACGCTGTGGCGGTCAGTGAAGAGAACATCATGTCAATACATCGGACTACCGTTCCATGTGCTTGTCAACACTTCGCTGCTTCTGACTTTCGGAGCTCTGAGCTCTACTATAGCTCGTATCTGGGCCTGGCGTTGCAGACTGCCATGCCCTACACATTAGTCAGACGAGGTGTCCCACGATGACAAATTCGAACTATCCAAACTAATATGCAAAAGTTGGAGCGTAGAAGGATGGTCGCGGTAGAAGCACCATACAGCAAATCCAAAGGTAAAGGTCGTGAAGAGATGCAATTGTTTTATTGCAGAGACGACTGCCTCGTGCAGTCAGTGGTATGAAGCGCCTATGCCTAGAAACCCGAAGCTTCATCCAGATACAGGAACCCGCATTGTATTTTCATGCCGACGCCAAAGTGATCATTTCACGACCTATCATACTCTCATAACCTTCTCCTAGTGCCTCATGGAGGAAGCCCTTCGCTTCCTGTCCTCCTCCTTTGCGGCCTTGGCCTGGCCGATGCGCTTCTGGAGGATCTGGGCGTACTCGTTCTGCTATCTATCAGTATGTAATTGTATGTGTGGCGGGGATTGTGACGTACGGCAGCATCCTTGGAAGCTTCCGCGCGGCGGCGCTTGAGTGCGACCCGGTGGCGCTTGTGCTGCAGACGCTGGGGAGTGACCAGGCGCTGGATCTTGGGTGCCTTGGTGTAGGGCTTCGCGCCCTCCTTCTTGGAGGTAACCTCACGGCGGATAACGAACTTGCGGACCTAGAAAGTTTGGCCGTCAGACTCAATCCTTTGCGAGCAAAAGGATTGGCGAAGAAGCTATGAGAAAACTCACATCATCTTCCTTGCTGAGACCGAAGAAGCGGCGGATCTTGGTAGCACGCTTGGGGCCGAGACGCTTGGGGTGGACAACGTCGGTGAGGCCGGGGACGTCAGCATCGCCCTTCTTGACAATGCTCAGAGCAAGGACGGAGAGGTCCATGCCGACGATGCATCCGCGGACAGACTTCCTCTTACGCTCGCCGGTGCGACGGGGGCGGTAGCAGGAGTGGCCATCAGCGAGGAGGAGTCGGACACGGGTTGGGTGCATGACACCCTGCTTCATCGGGAAGCCCTGCTTGTCGTTGCCGCCGGTGATCCTGAAGACGTAGCCCTTGAACTCGTCGCCGACGCTGTCGCCAGGAACCTCATGTCCCATGCGGCGCTCCATGAAGACGCGGAGCTTGCGCTCGTCTTCGACCTCGATCAGCTTTTGAGTGCCATTGTTGGGGTAGGAGATGTTGAGCTTCATCTTGACGGCGGCGTCGTGATGACGGTGTGTTGCTGCAACGTTAGTAGTTTGTCGTGGGAATTCGAGAAATCCAGGTGTTGCAGTCCAGCAATTTGTTAGCGCCTCGCTTGTGGTGTGGCCTTCTTGGCGCATCACGTGCTAGCGCGTTGCTCCATGCAGCGTCAGCCCACCGATCACGTCCACTTCAACTGTCAACGCGTGTCCACGAAAACTGAGAACTATATGCTTTCTAGCGTGCTGGGTGTTCGACGTTACTAAGCTGCCACGATCCAGCGCTCAAGAGACTCCCACTGTAAGGACCATTGTATCCTTGTCAATAGGTGACAGTCATGGACTTGGCCCAATTGAAGAATCTATCTCGTGTCAAGACGTCAAGGCATTGCTTATGTGTACTCCAATACTGGGTTCGCACCGCGATCTTTTCTAGTCACA
>TARA_R110002003_G_scaffold54_5_pt1 | contig 40211 bp, 39 predicted proteins | sample TARA_R110002003 | Tara Oceans TARA_R110002003 (sample SAMEA4396441) | marine metagenome | biome: Westerlies Biome; feature: [SRF] surface water layer (ENVO:00010504); material: water (ENVO:00002006), including particulate matter (ENVO:01000060) such as... | depth 5 m | reverse complement strand
AAAATCACACCATGTCCCTGATGGCGGAGGCAAAACAAAGCGAGACTTCGAGAACTTTACCTTTGCGTTCTGCCTCGAATGGGAGTGGGATGCGGAAGAACAAATGTGGTATCGCTGCTACAACCAGTTTCTTGTCAACTCGCCGCAGTGTGGAAAGCATCCGAGAACGGCATACAAAGATGGATGCAACCAGATTTGGAGACATATGAAGGAGAGCAGGGTAGGCAATTATGGCATGATCAAGAATCGTCACATTAAGGAGGAGCAGCGACCATTGACCACTTTAGAATTGAAAGATCGTCGCAGGGCACAGATGATAGAGGAGGTGGAAAGGAGGGCTCTGATTGGGGAGGATCGTATCGCTGTGTGGGCTGAGCTCACTGAGCAAGAGGAGGAGGATGATCGCATCGCGCAGAAGATCGAGAGAGAAGCAGCACGCGCCAAGTCAGTCTCAGCAAATGATGAAACCGATAGCTCTGCTGTTGCGGCTGGTCGAAAAGGCGATCCTCGGAAGACGTTCAGCAAGTCTGATGGAAGCCGGGCAGATCTCGACGCCAAAGCAGCCCGAAATCCCAATCAGCGAGGCAAGAGGGCTGCAAAGGGTGCTACGCATATGTTGCACCCAGCTGTCTCGACCCTGACGCCCATTGCCGAAGACTAAGTCGCGGGCAAACTCCAGGCGATGGGCCGTCATTGCCGAAGGATATCAGCAATGAGGCGGTTCTGGTTCAGGCGTACGAAGTGATTGAGAAGCAAAAGCAGACTGGCTGGAACCATATGTTTGGTGGTGGTCGCTAGTAACCATTAGGGACAATGTACTTACATACTTGCGTCATTACATTTCAACGTCAACCTCATCAGACCCTTTCATTCATCCACTCGCCCTACATAACCCCTTAGACAAATGTGTCGTCACAGGAATGTAACCAGGCTGTTCGTTCCTCCCCTCTCAAGTGATGTGAGGAATGCGCGATCTGAGGAAACGACCACACCGTGTCTCCCAGAAGCGTACTACTCGGTCCGAACCTCCCCACCGCTAATTTCCCATCAGTATGAAATGATTGCGCGCCTGCGGTGATCAATAATCATTCCTGAAATTGCAGAACCCACTGACCTCAGTCAACACACACAGATGGTCGCAATCGCGAACTGATTCTAGCCCCACGAGCCAATACGCAGGGTCGCCTTCTCCGCCATCCATCCAACCAGCCCGCCATCATAAACCTGTCCAGTTTCACCTAGTCGTGAAGTTAACTGAGTGCATGTGTTTTGGAATCAAACAAACATCTGTAGGCGCGTCTCTTGACTCGATGACGCAATTCAGCCCAGTTGCAGGAGTTCAACCACGCAGCTTGGACCCACAAGGCTGTCGCAATCGGGTCGATTGAAGAAGATAGGACGCGGGAATGTGAAGTTAGCCTCAATTCGAAAGTTTTGAAATCCGGACAATGTACGACTTCAGCAAAAGGAGGTAGAATATCAATTGAGGAGTGCGGGATAGACACGGAGTGCAAGAAGGGGTCTCGAGCTGGTTCGTACCTTGTCCAGGAATGGAATTGCAGACACAGGACTTTTGTCTCAAACTCGACGAGCGGGGGTTCGTTTTATGTATATTCAAGTACTAGATGTTGTACGTCCACACGTCTATGTACATTTCCCCAGCATTACCATGTCTATATGCCCAGGTCGCCCCACGTACCCAAGCAACCTCCCTCCCCACCACTCGAGCCCCTCAAATACCTAATCCAAACTCTGAATCTGCACTTTAATGGCCCCCGTCTTCGGATCCGCCGCCGTCTTGAATGCCTCCACTGCATCCTCCAACGCAAAGCGATGCGTAACCAACTTACTCAGATCAATGACTCCACTCTTCACCAACCGAATCGCCTTGGGCCACGTGTTGCAATACCTATACTGGAACTGAAGATCCACCTCCCTCGTACTCAGTCGCATGAACGGGATCTTCATCTCATTCTTGCCGACGCCGATAACGAAGACCTTGCCGCCGAACTTGACAGCCTGGATAGCACTGTTGATGCTCGATTCGACACCCGTGCATTCCATGGCAATCGCGGGTTCCACGCCTTCCATGAGCGCGACCACTTTGGATTGGAAGTCTGCGGGGGTGTGTGTGAATTCGACTTTGTGTGTTAGGACGCTGGGGACGAGTTCTTTGGCGAATTTGAGCCGCCCTTCGTCGATGTCGGTTATCACGAGCGGTGCTGCGCCTGCGGCACGACAGCAGAGAAGTGTGACAAGGCCGATGGGTCCGGCGCCGCAGACAACGACGGGGTCGCCTAGACGCACGTTTGCGCGATCCATGCCTGCTAGTGCCACGCTGAGCGGCTCTAACATTGCGCCGTCTTCAAAGGTCAGGTTATCAGGGAGCTTGTGGCACCACATGGCTGGGTGTTTGAGATATCTGCGCAGCAGTCCGGTGACAGGTGGTGTGGACAGAAATTGCACGCGCTCGCAGCCATTGTAGCGGCCGGTGAGACAGGGCTCGCACTCGTGGCAGATGATGTTGGGCTCAATGGCGACGCGGTCGCCGACTTTCAGAGAAGTGACTGATGGGTGGACGGCGAGGACTGTGCCGGCGGACTCGTGGCCGAGGATGTGTGTGCCTTCGACAATCATGGGGCCGATGCAACCCTACGAGAGATCAGTCAGATTCCTTTTTTTGGGTACCATGGAGGGTGAGGCGGTGGGTCACATACCGCATGCCAGAAGTGAATATCAGATCCGCAGATGCCAGTGCTCTTGACATTCAACAACACCTCTCCAGGCTTCAGATCTCCACCTTTCTGCACTTCGTCTAAGCTCGGCTCAGCCTCCGCAACCCATAGATCGTGCGCTGGATTTGTGTAAACGCCAATGTTTGCCTTGGACGGCTGGACCTCAGTCACTGTCGTAGTGCTCATCTTGAAGCTTGACCGTATCGAACGACCCCAGACTATGAAAGAGCGAAGAAAGACTGATGAAGCGAAGGAAGTGAGGGACGACTGAAGTGAAGAAAAAGAAGCAGAAGTCAACGCGTCCAGTAAACACGAATGAAAAAGCCTAAAGCATCAGCTGCTATCTCCCGGACCTTCCGCATTGCGTAGCGCGGGGGATCTGGCGGACGCCCAAGTATATCGTGGACCCTTTGGAGTGGAACGTCACTCCGCCATGCTTGAGCCCCACCAAGCGTGCATGCCAATACTCCACGAATCGGAGGCGCGCAACTCCGCCGCACTAGGCTGGAATGAGTAGCACATCCTCGAAATTATCCGAGGAAGTTCCAGACCTCATGATGCAGCATCATCCGCCCGGGGTATTGTTACTCCAGAGGGGCCGGTGGGGGTCTGAACGATAGTAGCCTCTCGTGAGTTTGAGGAAGTGTTACCAAAATAAGGCAGCGCAATCTATTTGACGGCCGAGCCATGACCCTGTTTACATGCATGGCTGAATTGGAAATGCGCCCCACAAAGCCGTCCTGTCCGAGCTGTCTAATGTGAAGGTCGATATATGTATTGTGATTGTCATTATGAGCAATTAAAGAAATGCGTCGCTGTACATTTCCCAAAGAGCCCAGACTACCAAACGCCACCCGCGACGGTAAAGGAATGTCGTAGAAGTACAAGTGCGCCAGTGAATGCCGTTACCCTAGATTTCGGTATCATTTGAACGGTGGAAGTATCATCGAAAACCTGGAAACACCTTATTTATAGCACGCCGCCAACCAGGCCTGTTATCGACCTCCTCTACCTCACTTGCGGGAACATGACGATTGCCCAGAAGTTGCAGCGCTCGTTGTCGTGCCCACTCTCGCCTGTTCTGTGAAGGCGCGCAGTCCTGAGGATTAGGCTGTGCGGACGCGTTCGGCGCTTGGGGACTAGGTACGTTGGCATTCGCGACAGGTGACGGCGGGGAGCTACTGTTCGCCATCTCAATGTCTGACGGTCCAGTTCGTGCTCTTTCAGGAGCACTGAAGATGCGTCGACCAGCTGTTGTTCCTGCTCTCCAGCCTCTACCCAGCGAACCAAATGCACTTGGTGGAGATGAAGGAGCAGGAGAGGCAGTACTGGGCTGAGTGACGCCGGACGTAGCTCCTGCGGAATGAGTGCCTCGCGCACGCATCCGTGCGATGTGGCGCTCCCTTCGCACCATCATGTTTGTAATCGGAACAGGACATACACCGCTGGGTAGGACACTCTGCTTACACATAGGGCAGAGCGAGGAGTTTCTGAGGAGGAAGGTATCGATGCAATCGGGGTGGAAAATGTGGCGACAAGGTAGTTCCCGCACCTGCGTCTCGCCGTCCTCGAAATCGTCCAAGCAGATGGGACATGTTGGCTGATTCAGAGCAGTTGACGGTGTTCCCACTGGGGTTGGTGCAGATGACCGCCGCACAAGAGGCGACAATTTGGCTCCAGTTTCAGCATCCACAGAGGTGGATGGAATACCAACCGCAGGAGCAGGAGCTTGAGGCATCGGCTTTTCTGGATCGCCTACCGGACCGGCGGAGTAGGTGTAGATAGGGAGCTTATCAAGGGTCTGTTGTGAAACGTTTAAGCGTTTCACGCCGAGTGCTTCAAGGTCGACCTCCCCTTCTAACACACGTCTTTGAAGATCGTTGCGCCGTCTCCGTTGAATGATGTGCATGGCCACAGAGGTGCAGCTGACGGCGACGATAAGAATGGCGAGGACAATGACGAGGAAAACCCATAAGCTGGGCAGTTGCCCACCAGAGTCTGTGTCGACGGTTGCCCACAGGCGTACGTAATCTGTGTGATCAAAGACATCTGCCAGCTGCGGGCCAAAGGGAACATCGGTGAGGTTGCCAGAGTACAGGCTCAGCTGATCCATGATGTTGTCCCCGGAGGTCGAGGATAGCGCATAGGTGGGGAATGAGTTCGCGCTTTGCCAGCCGCCTCCATCCTGCAGGTTCCACGACGCATCATTCAAGACCGGGGGCTTCGCATTGCCTTTGTCAGGTTGGTAGACGAAGATGGCTTTTGTTGGAGCCGAACGAGCCGAAGTAAAGTACTCGATCATGCACTGTGGAGAATACCAGGGTGCGACAGCAACCAGGGCGTAGTTCTTGCCCGGTGGCAAGTTGGCTAAGCGTGTCGCATTCGGGGCCACGTGCCGCTGCTCCTCGCTCTTACAGCGCTCTGAATGTAGATCGGGCACGTAGAGTATGCCATAGGGGTCGGTGCCGGCATCGACGCCTTTTGTGGAGAGTGTTTGGATGTTGCCCAGAATGCGGTACTGGAAGGAAACGCTGTCGTTGAGGGTGATGAACTTGTTGTTGTCGTAGTTGATGGCATACGGGTCGGGGAAGTCGATGGTGAAGATGCCGATGCGTTGGGCAGCTGTGCGACACACGGTCAGCGAGCCGGTCTGCAGACAGACATGGAGAAGCAGGTGACGTACTCATCTTGGGGCGCACTGATGGATTACACAGGGGCCACGCGACTTTGATTGCGACTGCAACGACGCATGCTGGGACGAGCGGGCGAGCGGGCGCAGACTGTCGCGATGCAGTGGGCAGCCGAGGAGAAGATGGAGCGCGATTGGGGTGCGGGCGGCGAGAATGGGTGAGACAATGGGTGGTTGACGATGGCTGGAGGGGCGACTGGGGTCGTCTCCGAACCACCCGCTGCAGCCGGATCTCGACGAGCCCGAGCGGGCAGAAAGCTTAGCCAAAGCTTGTTTGCGTGTCGCGCACGTCTTGATTGCACCAACACGAGAGGCACGCTGGATGAGTGAATGTCTAAGCCGTATGTGCATCTGGGCGCGATGTGTGGTACTGAGCGAGTCACGTGCATCCCATTGAATCGTGCCGTCCCCGCCCAGCTCCTCGGGGCCCTGCTGTGATGGCTGCTTGGCGAATGCAGGACACGAGCCAGGCGATTGCGGCCGCTGCAGAGGCGTGAAGCGGCCACCAACCCTCGCTCTACCAACCCTCGCGCATCCACACCCACAGCCGCCGCCAGCAGCCGACGCCCAGAACACGCACCTGGTCACCACACCTCCTGCACGCAGCAGCGCCTGCGGACTGAGGCTGCACCCCGCGTCGGGCGGCGCGTCTTCCCCGCATACCCCAGCATTCCGTCGCGCCGCACACCAACACGCCCGCCATGGCTCCCTCCAATGTGAGCAGCAAGGGCAAGGCGAAGCCCGGCTCAAAGCCCTCCGCCGCGCCACGCAGCCGCAACACAACGCCCATGCCCCATGTGCGCTCGTCGGTCGAGCCTGCCTCGTCGTCGTCCTACTTCAACAAGCCGCTCGGCTCCTACCTGAAACGATGCGAAGTCACCGTAGAGGAGATACTGGACACAGGGAGTGCCACCAGCTCGATACCCTCGGGGACCAAGCTGCTCGCCATGCGCGAAAAGATCGAGGCGACAGTCCTCAAGAACGTTGAGACCCGGTGCACACACTCGGAAGGCGCCTTGCGGGAGCTGCAGAGTATGAGGAAGAACCGGGCGCCACGCGAACGAGAGAAAGAGAAGGACCCCGAGGACCGCGAGCGCAAACACAAGCTCAAGAAAGTGATCAAGAAGCACGACGAGGACGGCAAGCATCCACCAACAACCGGCGCCCATGGCGTCACCAGGCAGGACGGCGTTGACGTGCACAAGGGTATGTCAGAGGGACGGTATTGTGTTTTGGCGCTTCACTTTCACCACCTGAATCCGCTTTTGTTGCAAACGCCTCAACCACAACCACCACTTCTTGCCTGCACCTTCCACTTCCACAACAGCAGCAGCGCAAGCAGCACGCGCCAGCTTCACTGAACCTGCAAGGAACAATCTGCTTACATTCATCCCAGACAACTCGTCCGCAATGTCTTCGCCCATATCGCAAGCCCCGCCATCTGCGACGGGCGCAGGCGCAGCAGACGCACCCTCGCCCAGCGGCTCCGACGTGTCCCACCAGCCCGCGCCCGCGCCCGCGATACCGCAGTTCCAGACATTCGGCCCAGACCCTGCTAGGTTCGACGATCCGACCATCTACCACATCCGCGATGTCACGCCAGACATGTCGATCGAGGAGAGGAAGGAGATATACTGCGTCGCGGATTTTCCTCCCTCAGATCTCCGCGACCGCACAGCTGGCTCGCCGCCAAGCAAGGACTTCTCCAACGCAAAGCCTGCGACTCAAGTCAATGCTGGAGTCTTCGCCAACTACGTCGAGCCCTACATAAGACCATTGACGGAAGAGGATGTCGCCTTCTTGAAGGAGCGAGGAGACAGGACCGCACCGTTCATACTACCACGGCGGGGAAACCGGCACTACAGGGAGATCTGGGCCGAAGAGGACGGCGCCATGCACATTGACTCCAACGACCAACGCCCATCACCAAATGTTCCGCGCGGGGCTGCCGAAGATATTTCAGACGATGTTCTGGAGACTGACCAAGTATCAACAGGACCTCTGCTGGCACGCTTACTAGCGACACTACGACCTGAAGGCCGCGGCAACCAGAACAATGCCAACGACACCAATGGCGTCAACGGTGAGGCTATGGACATCGACGAAGGCGCCGGTGCACCAGCCGACTCGCTCAACAGCAACTCGATCCCTGCCGCGTCACAGCTCCCCGATTTCCAACAACCCGGCTGGAAAGCGCCCTCAACCAACGGACGCGCCGACTACGCTGGGCTCGACGACCGCGTACTGATGGAGCTCAAGCACTACGGTCTCTTCTCCGAAGCGGACGCCGAGACCGCAGCCTACGACTCGCACTTCGACGACGAAGTTGCCCAGCGCCTCCGCTTCCTGCAAGAAGAACTCCGCAAACAATCTATCATCAACGGCACGCGCAAGCGCCGCCTCCTCGAGCTTACCGAAGAACGCATCGCGCAGCAGGAATACAACACCATTGCTGACGACTTGGATAACCAGCTCAACGCCGCGTATCTCAAGCGAAACCGCAACATTGGCAAGGGCAAGAAGCAGAACAAGCGACCTGGTGGGGCGGGCGGCGGGTCACATCCAGCGCCGAATGCAGGGCTGGGAAGACCTGGTGTCGGAGAGCCGATCCGCACGCTGATGGAACGGAGACAGCAGTGGATACAGACGATTGGGCCGGTGGTCAATTTCGGGAAGACGGGACTGCCGACCGAGTCTGTGTTTCCCGAGGACAGGATGAAGGAGTTGGAGGATCGGGAGGTGGAGATCTGGAACACCGAGGCGGAGGAGTAGGCTGTGATGAGTGGATAGGAAATGATGTTCCTGGCGCTTATGACGGCGACTTTGGGTTTGATGAAATTGTACAATATCTGGCGCTCAAGGAGTTGCATAGCCTGGGGCTGAAGAATAGGTCCCAAGTCGGCGTTGTCAAAGAGGCGTGGATGCCTTCACAACGCTGCAGATTGTGCGGCGTAGTCCAGAAATGAATTCAATTTCTCAATGTGCTAAATGAAGCAACATCCTCTATGTTACGCTAGTACAACCTCCTATCTCCATCGCGAGGTTCATCGCTACAAAGCAGTCGGCGCGAATGTCATAATAGCTCCTCTTCCTCCCTATCCTCCTTCCGTCGAGTCGACGTCAAACCCCCATAGTCTGCCCACGTCAAGTGCGTCCCGAGCGCAGCTTCGTATGCGAGTCGTGCATTTGTCATTTTCAGCCTACGCCGTCTGGTTGATGTCGTGCTCATAGAGGGTGCTGGTGTAGTGGGCATTGCAATGGCTCGAGCAGCAGATGAATCGGGATTGGGTGCCGCATCTGCGTAGACGGTCGTCTGGGGTACCTCAGGCGAGGCTGAGGGAGCTGTGATGTGAGAGGTAGGCGTGTGTGACGGTGATGAGGGTCGTTGGGATTGTGTCTCTGGCCCGATGCGAGGCGCGGCTGGTGGAGGCGTTGTTCTTGGTATGGAAGTTTCGTCGAGTTCAATTGGCTTATCTTTCGTCCCGTCTAAGCCCTCTCTCGGCGTCGCAAAATCCTGCTCGTCAACCTCCTCGTCGTCATCCTTGTCCGGTCTGAACCGCTTCACCGCGACCGGACTCACACCTTCCTCTTCGGTGATTTGCGTATCTTCCTGCGTATCCTGTCTTTCCCTCTTCAGACGCTCCTCTCTTTGCATCCTGGCCTCGTACACCTCCATCATCTCTATATCGTGCCGGAATGTAACGCCAGAACAGAAATCGCTGAATAAGTTCCGCATGCTCATGTCTGGGGTCCAGGACTCTTCATCCACGGTGCATGGGAACACGTCTTTGGGTTTGAAGGCAGCAACGAGTTCGCAAAGCTCGGAGTATGAGGAGTGACGCGAATATGGGAAACGTATTGTTTTGTCGTGTGGACCTTCGACTCTAATCGGATTTTCAGAAGCGTTGGCAGACAGGGCGGACACAAGGGATTGTAGTGAGAGCGCATCTTGACTGTTTTCGCTAGCTTTTTGGAGGTGCATGTCGAGATCGAGTCTGCCTTCGCCTGCTGCTAGTGTTTGCTGTAGTAGCGCAAGCACCTTCGACAGTAAATTTTCTTCCTTGATCGTCTTTGCACAGAGTTCCATGATTTTGCCTAGCTCAGCGGGATCGCCCGTCTCCAGTTCTTCTTTCTGGTCCAAGTCGCCTTTGCCGCCGCCAGCGCCCAGCTCAGCGATCTCGGTGCCATTCGAGCGCGTGATTATGGGAATGATGTGCACGATGTTGGCATTGGTATCGTGATCCATAACGCGACAACCCATTCCGCGTTCGCAGCTGTGTATGCGGACGCTCTCTCGCGACGTCAGACATCCAGGCTGAATGTGGTTGCCATTTCGAAAGCCGCACAGAGCAGGAGCTTCGCGGACTTCAAGGCCGGACTCGCGGAGGAACTTGTTGTCTGTTTGCACGTTCAGACCGACCTCTCGTAGCTGTTTCTTGTCTAAGCTTGAAAGCGAGCCGTAGATGCGCGCGCGGTAGTCATCAAGATGAATGCGAGACCTGAGAAACGCGGACAAGGCAACCCATACAGTCTCGTATCCAAACGTCCAGGAGTGGAAGTAGAAAATGGTGTCATCCGGGTACTCGCTGACTTTCTCGAGGAGTTCATGAAGACCCTCAGCTTTGCTGGGAAAGTTCCGATATGGCTGACTTTTCGTGGCGAATGTAGTGTCCAGGTAGATGCAAGCTAGCCGATGATACCCAAATGTATAAGGTAGCAAGACAGGATTCTGCACAAGAGAGTTCACCCACCACGTTTCCGCGCGAATGTCGCCCGTGTACAGAACTGCCTGGCCGTCACCTTCGATCAGAAACATAACGGCGCCAACACAATGGTTGGCGTCGATCAGAGTTACCCGGATGGAGTTGCCTGGAGAGAGTTCAATGGTTGTTGGTGTGTCAAGAGGCAATGGCTTTGCCAATTTGCGCATGCTGCGGTCGTAGGTGACATTACGACTCTCTAGGATACCTTTGGCGAAGTTGATCCGGTAGTGGTACTTTTCTAGCCGTAGAAGGATCTGCGAATGATGTCAGTGATTCGATCCTGAGGGCTAAGACGGGATGGTTCGATGCTGGTGCGCTAAAAAACACATCGTTGAGCTTGATGGTGGGATGTCTCAGCATTCTGTCAGACGAACCTCTCTAGTTGCAGCAGAGCAATACACAAAGGGTGCTCGCATGGACTCGAGTCCCGTGAGATGATCGGAACTAAGTTGTGAGGTCAGCCCAAGTCTACAAGACTTGCACCTATGACGGAAACGCACTGCACATGGCTAAGAAAGCACGCCAATGGCGGCTTGCGATCCAGATGCTGTCTGAAATAGTCGATTCGAATTTGGGGAAATTCTATACGCTGTTATTACATGTGCAACGAAGCACAGGGTAAAACTCACCGGCTATGACACCCTTGAAGGTGGACATGAGTTGACAGCCGGGGCGCGCGTGATTAGTTTCATTTCCAATGCTTTAAAGTCTAAAGTACCAGTCGGTACCGGGCGTGCTGATCAATGAAAAGGTGAGCCTGGGGTGTCGTGGGCGGAAGACGTTGGCCATTGTGCAGGCAGTGGCAAGTGTGGCTCGTGCCATGTGGCTGACGCGGGTTGCGGCTCCCTTGCTTGAACGTCATCCCATTTGACCTCCAACGTGTCGACTGATCTATCATTCTACATCACCACAGGTCTCTCGCCTGCAACACACCGATCTTCCCTCGCGTCAAACGATCTATATACATGGTCTAGAATGACGCTACTGCCCCACGGCTTACTCACCACGTGCATACAGCTATTTAATTACATACCGCCTTGACCGCGCTTCTTGTCCTCCACCGCCAGTCACCGCAAGAACACCACTAACAGTCCTCGTGACTACTACCACTGGAAATGGCATTTATCAGGAGCCCAGCCTTCCCCACTCCGCCGGCGTCTTCGGCCACGCAGTCGCAGCACGCCTCTCCACTTCCGCAACCTCGCCGACATCCACTGAAGCCTGGCGGCCTGAAAGAGAGTGAGCTCATTCGGTATCTAGATCAACGCGTGAACCGGGTGCAGAAACGAGTCGACAATCGCGTGACCAACAGGAAGATGAAGCCCGCCCCTGGCGAAGAGGGGTACAGCGCGTTTGCCGACGTCGCGCAGGATCTGGATGAGCTGTTGGACGTGGTATGGGTGTCAGGATCGCGTAAGCTCGTTGTTAAACGCCTTGAGGCTAGCCGCTGCTGAACATTGAATCCCTAGCAAATCTACAGACGCCATACCTACTCAATCTTGCTGTCCTCACCGCCGAGTTTCTTCCATTGTTCCCTCACTCAGAGCGCTCCGCTCAGGCGACCTTCCACCTACTTTCCAAGCTCGACGAAGCATTCGCATCGTTGCTCACGGGCCGTGACACTGCATCTAGCGAGCCTCTGCCTGGCTTCGAGCATGGGCGCAGTGTGTCGACCACCGACAAAGTGCGCCTAAAAGGCATCGTAGACCGGACACGGCTGACAGTGGTGCGCGTCATGTCCGGCGAGAGTGTGGCGGGTGACGATAGCGATGTCGGCGAGGCAATGGACACAGACACGGAAGGAGAAGAGCCGAGTCGACAGGACACGGTCAAGTTCGAGGGCTTTGAAAACAACGAGGATGACGAAGGAGAAGGCGAGGACGAGGAACGTAGTATCGGCAGTGTCTATGAGAAGACAATAGGAGAGCTGGGCGATGTGCTAGGCGGTCCCCCGATTGGGATCATAACTGAAGACTGGAGATCGGACGGTGCAGGCCAACAGCGCAGCGGCGAAGGCTTCGTGGAGACTGACGAAGAGGTGGAGCTGTAGCCCTTGCAATAACACAAGATACATGTCTTTTACAGTGTACGGGCAGCGAAGCGTTCTAGTAAACCCATCTTCCGAAGCAATCCGTCTGGTACCCCACAGAGCAGCGTCTGAAGAGAAGGGCAAGTCGTCTCATCAGCGCGTATTCATGCAGCGTCTAGTGGAAGAGAGAAATCTGTGAGTGGCACAGAGAGACGGAAAGGAATCTGCGGTCCGAGCCTGGCAAGCGCTCTTGGGTGCTCCTGCCTCATGGAGAAGTGCACGATGCGTTACGTCACGTCACGAGTTTTCGCGTTTGCAGACTGCACGTCCACGGGCACGTACATGATTCCCGTACCCCGCCGAACTCAACCCGTACTGGACGACGACTACATCTGCACCGCAATCGCCGAAACAGCGCCTATCATACGGCACTTGCAAGATTTCTGTTCAATGCAACCCGTTCAGTCGGGTTGAGCTCGCCCTCACCATGCCGACCTATTTTGCACGCGGCGTATCATTGCGCTTGGGCGCGATGCCCCTCGATGACACCATTACACCCAAGGTCGTCCTCAAGAAAGGCGAGATCGCGAAGAGACAATGCGAGGAAGCGGAACGGAAGCTTTTGGGTAGCGAACTTCTACCTGAAGAGCGCGTGGCCTTTCCTGGCGATGAGGCTGGTTTCGAGCTGAATTGGCTGGGCGACGCACCGTTTATGCAGGTTCGAGCTGGGAGCGATCTTTGCCTGCAGCACACCGACGGCAATGCTGCTATGGAGACCATTACGGGTCCCAAGAAGTCACACGTACCTTCGACGCCACATAGCCACAATCATAACTTCCGCAAGGAGGTCCAGGATCGTTTGGCTCTCATACTCCACGTCAATCTATCGGACAAGTCCTTCGTCTCGGGACTGGACAAGTACAACAAGGTTCACCTGAAAATTGACGTTTTCTTCAACGGCCAGCTCTCCAGCTGTTTGTTTGTTCCGCATCACGATATACGCTCCGGAGCAAAGTCGCTACATCAAGTATTTGCTGGCTACCGTGTTGACTTTCTCTCCGAGAGACCATGGGTCATTCTTCCGCCCAACAAGAATGCAGATGGAAGCCCTAGAAAGATGAGTAATGGCCTAACTGTCCAAGAGCGATGGGACAACATCTCCGAGGTTTTGGCTGCAGAGGCCGAGCAGCGAGGCACGGATGAAGAGGGGAACATGCCGCCGAGTGCGCGGTTCCTCAAAGCACTTTCGTCCATGCGGATGCCAAATCAGATCCAGAGTATTCAAGAGTCGACGAGCAGGAGCTTTGGTATTATCGACGTAGTCATCACAGCTGGTGAGGGTAGGAAGGTCACCAGTGGAACGACATACTTGAGAAAGCCTCAGAGGCTTACGGACGAGAACTTTCCGTTGAGGCCGCCAAGCGGTGACACGGTAGAGGGGGGTTTCGGAGATGAGCAAGAAAAGGCCAAAGCAGAGCCACCTCGGAGGGCCAACCAGATGACCTCGGAGGTGATCGATGACGACGCTGAAGGTGACAGTGACCCTGAGTACGAGCCGCACCCGAAGCGAAGGGCTCTAACAACTCAAGTGCTGTCTACGAAGCGCTCGCTACAGGCTGCATTACCATCTCCTTGGCACAACGAATCAAGAATCGAGCAGGTTGCGCCAAACCGAAGTGCTATTCAAGCCACCTCCGAGACTTCGAGGTCTTCTCCTGAGCGTGGTCGGAGCGGCCCTCGGGAGTATACAGGCCACACCGAACGTCACAGTTTTGGCAATACACCACCCTGTTTACAATACAGCTTCGGACCTTTTTCCAGCTCAAGCTTCCGTCCCGCATTTACTTCCCGGATGCATCCATCGCCATCTAGCTTGCAATCTTCTGATCCAATGTTAAGACAAAACTCACCAAGCGACCTGACGAGTGTAACAAGCATCGACAATCCCGATTTCTTATCCAGTCCGTTCCTAAGCTTCCCACGGAGCACAAACATGTCGCCTTCTCATTTGGTCGGATCCAAATGTGCGCAAGGGAGCGATGCAAACCAGGCTCGAGATGGTCTCGGCCTAGATTTGATGTATACGACACCAAGCGCGTTGCCGCGTCCAGGCTCCGTGGGCTTTGGTTGCATTCCGTCTAGCTCGCATGTTGCCTTTTGGAACGGACATTACCCAACTCGAGGCCTGCAAGTTCAGGACACGGCACCCAGTCACGTTCCAAACATGGTTCCGTTGTCAATAACGCCCGCTCATCACACTCATGCTGTCTTTGGCGGTCTGCCACACTATGCGCCCATTGACCGCCGGCTCTCGATGCCGTTACCACCAACAGGGTTGTTCAGCGTTCCTACTAAGCCTAGGTCAAGTCTTTCTCCGTCGAAGCGCCCTCGACTAAATGACCGCGAGAAGTGTCGAGCTCTGCTTGTTACGCGCCTGACAATCACTGGCAAGAATGGTGCTGTTATCGTGGACCATCATTGGGCTAATCCGCAACGTATTGCCGCCAGATCCAACAACGAGGTCGACAGCGCTTCAGGAAGCTCGTCGCTTAGAAGCTCTGCGAACTCATTGGGAGCCAGTGCCCTCACGAAATCTACCACAGAAAGTCGATCTGACAAGATGGAGGCCTCGGCGAACTCTTCGGCTACGATAGCTCCGCAAACCACGGCAAGAGCGGGACTTCCGCTTACAGTGCCCAAACCCACTGACCGCACCAAGAAGCGAAGCAGCACTACACGCAAGAAAGCTGATGTGACTTCACAAAATGCACAGCTGGTCTCCCGGGAAGCTTCTAAGCCGACGATGTCACGACACCGTTCATCGTCAAACAACAATATTCTGGGTGTGCAGGGTCCCGAAGGCACCACATTCTGGCTCGAAGACCCCGAAGAAGTCCTACGAGAGGCTGCAAGGGCTGCAAGGCTGCGGAGATCAAGATCGTCTAACAAACTCAATAAAGATTCGAGCGTGCTGCATATTGCTTCTGCACAAGTGGGCCTCGAGCAGTGCGTTCCTGCATTGGACTCGTCGTCGCCACTTTCCAGCCTGGCGACGACCCCAGAACCATACGCTACAATGGCAATTGAGTCTCGTTCGATTGCTGCCGTGATCGCGACGCCGACGACACCGGCGATGGCGGTTGCGCAAGTCGATGGCCCTTCGGATCACAAGGTCATTGCGATTTCGCCGGCTAAAATCACGTCGTCAGCCACCAAGCTCGCGTCAACAGGCGCTCCTCGACTTGCACCGCAGCCGCCTTCTACGCCCATGGCCTCGCCGTCGCCCAACACGAAGAAGCGCAAGTCACAAGCTCGCTTCCTGCCTAAGCAGCCTCGGAGCCCGGATCGACTCAAGACGGTAAGTAACCCACCATTAAACCGTGACTGTGTTATTGCTTTTGCAGAGAGCGAGGATAAGGACAGTGATAGGGGCGTGTTGAGGCAGGTCAGGGGTGAGAGGCAAGGTATATTCGCCGAAGAGTACGTCGTGCTTGCTACGAGGTTCTTCATTCCCGGAAACTAGGATAATGTGACCAGGAGTGTAACGGGACGAAAAGCGGGCACGATTGAGGAATGGAGTTGTGGGAACATGTATGAGAGCTCAAGCTCTTGTCGGATTGTTCAATTTGTATGGCGAATGTAACGACGACTGGTCACGCTCGCTATGGAGCTTCAAATACTACAAAGATACGTACGACTATGCTGGAAATGACCAGAGCCATGGAGTTAGATCATAATATACTGAATCATCTGGTCCGAACCACTATACCTTGCCGAGATCGGTTAACTGTGCGCGATCATGAGGGCGAGATGACGTTTGGTGAGCGTGGCCGATGCGGCGCATGGTCGAGGCCAAGCCACGTGTCTTCCGGACTTCGCTCCATGAAGCAGCCTCTCATCTTCTCCATCACACTAACAATATGTATGGCCTCACGTGTCCAATAGCAGGCCCATATGAATGCATCGATCACGCGTCTACCTACTGGAGAAGAAAGACATAAGGAAAGATGGCATCACACATTGCGTGGTTCTCAGTCATTCAGATATCCACCTTAGGCGATTGACTCCTAGCGATAAGTTGAGCAGTTCCAAGAGAAGATAGATGTGTCACGCGTCACAAATTCGCACGACATGATGGAGTTGCAGCAAACTCTATTCTGCTCCGAGTCATTACCGCCAAGAAGCCACGAACATCAACCAATATTTCGACATGTGGCATGAACTCATTCAGCATGTATGCGAAACCATCGTGCTAGACCACAAACGCAGCCGTGCTTGGATCTAGCCATCCCTGAGAGCCTCTTTTGGAGAGAAAGGCCGTGCAGTGAAAAGGCTTGCAGGCCTCCAATCCACAAGTCGTTGAAAAGAGAACAGCAAAGCCGGATGAGTGTAGGGTCGCAGATATGAGCGCTTCTAGAGACTAGCAGACAGCCGCTTGCGAATGATGCTGGGCTACATGAGGCTCATCAAGTTCTTCGTCACAGGGAGGCTCGACCACAGCCGCTCGACACAGAGCAACATCACGCTCCAAGAAGGCACGAAGGTCAACAGTCAAACCCGCTTAAATGCATTAAACCCGTCTGTCTCTAGTATAGTACACAGAAAAAGATCCGCCAGCCCTGCCTGTTCGCTTGCTATTGTTACCGCCCTTGCCCCCAGCCTCTCCCATGTCTTTCAAACAGTGAAGCACAAGACTTGTTATCCTTAGCCGTGCCAACGCCATGCCATGCAATGCAAAACCAGCCAACACAAGTCGCGAAAACGAAAAAAATCAAACACGCCAATTTTGGGTGAACATAGCTACAGGCAGGGATATGTGTGCAAGGGAAGAGGGGAAAAGAAAAGGACGAGCTCGGTGCTCATCTCGTGCGGCGAATTGCTCAGCGAAAATGGGGGAAGAAGCGAGACGGCTACGACGGCAGCGACTCGTTGTACTTGTCTGAAAACTCCTTGGCAAGCTCAGGCGTCTTGAGCGAAATGTAGTACTGCTCGATCCCGCCTTCTTTTTTAGGCTTGCTGCCTTGAACCATCTTGCCACTGTTGCCCATGATGCTCGACTTGAGCGCTGGGAGGATGGAGTAGTTGAGCGGCGTCTGGCCACTGGGAATACGGATCCGGACAAAGCACTTGCTCGTGACCTTGTCCTTCAGAATATAAAGCGGGCCACGGGCAAAGTTCTCCCAAGCCTTCGTACCGTCGCCTGTGTCAACTTGATGCTTTGCAAGCACCTGCTCTGTCTCAAAGACAACGTCGAATGCGTTCAGTTCTTCCTCAGTGAGCTTGGAGAGGTCGACTTGCTCGTGCTTACCGCCCTCCTCTTCGTCTTCGGCACCAGAAGCGGCGCTGGTTTCAGCTTCGGACAGGGGCGTGGCAGCCCGCGAGGTGAACGTGGAGGAAGGAACAGAGTTAAGTCCGGATAGACCGGCATTTGGAGTCAGAAGTCCTGAACTGCTTCCTGTGGAACTGAAATTAAATAAATTGGTAGGTGGCGGCTTCGATGGGGTTGTCGAAGTGGACGCAGGTTGAAACTGGAAAGTCGGGGCAGCCTTCTTTTCGGTCGCTGCGCTGTCGCCGAACTTGATGGGAGTGCCAGGCTTGAATGTCTGATCGCCGGCAAACGTGTCTGAGGAGCCCTTTGGAGGCGCAGTCTTCGCTCCTGCAGCACCAAAGTCAAAGAAGGAGAAAGGCTTGTTGGTTGGCGTTTGCGTTCCATTGATCGAGCCAAAGATGGAGTTGGAGCCACTATTCTCTTTCTCTGAACCAGAACCATCATCGTCACGAGTTATGCGTGAGAGTAGGCTGCCAGTCTTTGGGGCAGTATCTTGCTTCTTGCGCTTCGTTGTCCCATCGAGGGAATCATCAGCTTCGGTGTCTGAGTCGCCAAATTTCCGTTTCGGAGGTGTGGTAGGTCTAGCGGTAGACTCGGTCGTACCATGCAACGCCTTTTCATGATTATCGTCTTCCTCCGAGTCATCTTGGTTATTAGACGATGGCCCAGAAGAAAGGTGACCAAAGATGTTACTTGACGGGGTCTGTGCCGTGCTGGGGTTGTCAAAAACCGACTGTCCGCCTGTTGACAAAGCCGGGCTAGCGGGTCGCGAAGAGAACAGTCCTGGGGTCGAAGTACCACTCGCGGGCGGTTTCGCAAGGCTGGCAAATGGATTTGAGCTCGGTGTTGAAGCCGCCGGGGCTTTAGCCGGAGCAGCCGCTGGAAGACTGAACCCGGTGACTGCAGCTGCAGCGGCCTTCTCCTTCGCGATGCGCTCGGCCTCTTGCTTATCGTACCTTGCCTCCCACTCCTCCTTGGACTCATCATCAGAATCATAGTCCTCTTCCATGGCCTTCTTCTTCCGTTCTTGGGCAAGCTCCTCGTACGTCTTCGCCTTGGCAGCAAACTGGCTGGCAAATCCGCCACTGCCGCCTGTGGTGCTTGGCTTAAAGCCGCCTGCTGGGACGCTGCTAGTGGATGGTTTGAACCCGCTGGCCGTGAACGGACTGGCGACACCAGTGAACGGTTGGGAGCCGGGAACTGAAGTGGCAAATTTCGAGGGCTCTAGAGCGGGCTTCTCTGTTGCGTTCTGCGCGAACATGTTTGTCGGTTCCAAAGGTACTGAAGTCTTGTTATTGATAGCCTTGGAAAATAAGGCAGAGGTTGCTGTCGCCGGTGGAGGGTTGAACTTGGGAATCGAAGCCGACGGCTGTGGCGTTGGTGTAGTGGGTGTCTCGGTGGGGCGAGACCGCTTCGAAGGAGAAGCGTCTCGATTTTCTGGGCTCTCATCGTTGATTTTGCGCTTCGTTGACAAAGACGACTCGTTGCCCGTAACGCCCTTTGCAGTTGCACGTTGCTTTTTCGCAATATCGATCTTCTTCTTGATCGCCGAGCTGTGTTGATGATGCCAGAGTGATACAGAAGACCAGTCTGCTGATGGTGAGAGGCTGCTGATTTTGGCTCGGTACTTCTCGTTCAACTGTTGCAGTTGCATGGTGAGGCTGGAAATGAGATTGTATAAGCTGGCGCCTTGCTGAGTACCAGAAGCCCCTGGTGCTTTCCATTCATGGGGAATATGAACTTTAGGGATTTTCGGTAGCTCTGTGCCGCTAGTGGTCTGGGCAGATGATGTAGAAGGACCTGTTAGTGAAGGGATCGCTGAGGGTGTGGATGCGGGCGTCCGCTCATTTGTCGAGGTGAACAGGTTCGGTCGCTCGGTCGACGGTGTGGGCAGCTTTGAGAATGGCTCGGTGGTAGTGGCGGGTTGTTCAGCTGTCTCTTGCGCAGGTGTTGCCGATGAAGGCTGCGCCTTGAAGGCGGAGAATGAAGAGCCCGATTTAAAAGCATTGCCTGCATTATGATTCTCGGGCTGGAATGGCTGAGAGAATAGACCAGAGCTCGTCTTGGGCTGCGCGCTGAAGAGGCCTGCTTTGGATTTCTCGGCTTCTGCCGGCTTTGCGGGCTGCGGCGTGCTGAAGCCAGCAAATAGACTGGGCTTCGTTGCCTCAAGTGTTGCAGCTGCGGAGCTATTTGACTTCTCGTTGGCAGTAGATGTCGTGTCTTTGTTTTGTGATGCTCCGAACAAACTGAATCCTGGCGAGCTCGCTGCTGGCGGAGGCTTGGCCAGGGAGGCGAAAAGGTTGGGCTTTGGTGTCTCTGCTGGCGCACTTGCGCTTGGCTCAGGAGCCTTGATGCTGCTGAATAGCGAGGGCTTGGGTGTCTCCGTATTCTGCTCCGGTAGCTTGAGGCCGCCAAAGGGATTGCCCGAAGTGCTTGGTGCCTGCTCTTGTGCGGGAGCTGTTTGCTGTCCGAAGCTGAAGGTGGGTGTAGCTGACCCTGACGCGGTTGGGAGTGATGCAAATGGGTTGCTCGCGGGCGCGGAGGCGGGCGTGCTGGAAGTTCCGAACAAATTCGACGATGGTGCGGTGGTGGTCGTGCTTGTGCTGGGTTGCGCGGTTGAGCTGAAGTTGAAAAAGCTGGTCGGCGCTGCGGTCGCGGGCGTGTTTCCCGTATTCTGCGCGCTCGTGCCCGTGCTAAACAAGCTCTTCTGCGGCGTCTCCTCCTGAGTCGCTACCCCGTTCTGCGCAGTGGCGCCAAATCCGGTGAAAAAGGTGCTTTGCGGCGGTGCGGCGGTGCTTGGTGTGGCGCCCCCAAACCCGCTGAACATGTTGCTCGTGGCCGGCGTGCTTGCAGTGTTCTGTGCGCTCGAGCTGGTGGCGGCGAAAGTGAATGCCGGCGTGGAGGCGCCGGAGGTGGCATTGGTGGTGCTGAACATGTTGGTTGGTGGCGCACTCGTGCTGGTGAAGAACATGTTTGTGGAGGGCGCGCTGCTGGTGGTGCCAAATACACTGCCTGTGCCCGCTGCGGTTGTGGTGTTGTTCTGCGCAAGGCCGCCGAAGGGGTTGCCAGATGGCTGCGAGCCGAACATTGCTCCACCTCCAAACGCCGGCGCGGCCCCGTTGCCGTTCATCGCAGACGTGCCGTTGGACTGGAAGGGGTTCGTGGGGTTGGCGCTCCCTGCAGTGAAGTTGAAGTCGGTCGCGGACGGCGGCTGGGGATTGAAGCCTGTGCCCTGGTTGCTCGCGCCGAACGCTGGGAACGACGAGCTGGAGAAGGAGTTGCTCGGCGCCGCTGACTGCGCAGGCGGGAAGCTGTTCGTCGAGCCTCCACCGAAGGCGTTGCTACTGCCGCCGAACATGCCGTTCGTGCTGTTGTTGCCGCCGACTGCGGGTGCGGGTGCGGATGCGCCGAAACTGAAGCCACCCTGCGGTGTCCCGAAGTTCGCGCTCTGTGAGGGTGTCTGCATGCGCGCGTTAGCCAGCTGCTGCTCCTGCCTGCGCCGCATCTCGCGCCGGCCCGCGGCGGTGTGGTATCTGCTCGACATGGCGGCGCGGGTGGGCGGTTGCGGCGGGTGGAGGGCGCGCATGCAACGGGGTTGTACTCACGGAAGCTCCTCCTGCGGGTCGCCGTATTTTGGCAGTCTTGATTCTGGGGGACAAAGAGTCAGCGCGGGTGGTGACAGACAATGCGCTTTGTGGCGGGGCAGGCCTGGGCGGGCAGGCCTGCGCCTTTCACCACGTCGCATCTCGAGGTGAGGGTGAATGGAACATACTTTCGCGTGGCCAGCTGCGCTGCCGTCGCCCGCTGGGGCACCTCGGCAGGATCATCGCGCTCCTCGTAGGGCCGCTCAGGCCTGCCCTGGCCGAAGACGTTGGCGCGCTTGCCGGACATGATGGGCGTTGGGCGGTGCCGGGGGTTGAGTCGACTGCGCGTGTGGATGGTCTGGCGTCGAAATGTTTTGACGCCGGGCCCTGATGTTCGTGAGGGCAGGTGCGACTGCGGGCCGTGCGAGACGTTAGTCAGCGCCTAGCAACCACGCAGCACGCAGTCTTTCACTGTTGCACCTTCAGGTACGTGCTGCATTTCATGTTTTCGGTATTATAAGACTAAGTATGCCCTGTGCATTGCATGTGTATATTGTACATGGTCACGTGAAGTTCTGCTTGCCTATTGATGTTGCTGCATCAGCGTGCTGAATGAAGCCTAATGCAGCCTTGTCGAAAGACGGCATCATTGGTTCCCCTAAGAGCAATTCTGACGTCTGCCCATGTGACCCCCTCCGCCTACTTCTCATCCCACTGCTGCAATGGCGCTGAGGAGATCTTGTGCCTTCTCCAGGACTTCGGCTAGTGGCCATTCAACAATCACAATGTTTCCATAGCGCAGGCTGGGAGCTATGGTTGGAAGCTGTACATCGACTCTAGTGCAGCACACTACAAGGTCGACATCAAGGTCTTGTGCCAACACACTGGGATCACCATATGCCTTCACTCTCCCAGGCAGTCGGAAGTGCTTCTTGGATGCTTCAGCAGCCGCAACACTGGAGTTGAGGAGTGCAATGATTTCAAAGTGGCTACGACCAGCGTCCGAGAGCAGATAGGGAAGATGAGCATCCCCAGCCCACGATGTCTTGGCGGAGGCTGAAAGACCAACGAGCGCAATGCGAATTGGAACCATCGACGTCGATGCGTTATTGATGGGTAAGAGGGCTATCGGCAGTTCAGCACTCTTAACGTTTGATCCAAATGTCAGAATGTCCCCGAGCAATGTCAAAATTGAGCTCGTCGTCCAATGGCAAGAAAGCTTGGCGAGATGCAATATTACAAATCATGTCGCACCTCCTCATCTCTTGGTAAGCAACAGGAGATCAATAAAATGTGCGGTTGTGATGGGCACAATCTGAAAAGGGATTCACCTCCGCTCGATAGTGTTGTCAGCCACGCTGAAGCAGGCATTCGTCTGCGAGGAATTCTGTTCCAGATCCAATTCCGGCAGTTTCAAGGGTCCTGCCCCTCCATGGCTTCAAGCCTGGTCCGCACCATACTTGGATCTGACTGCCCTTGATCGTCTGTCCAGCAGCGAAGCACTGCCTCTCGCATGATCCTGCGTGGAGCCCTTCTCCCAGTGAAGAGTTCGAATTGAGCGAACGCCTGCTCCGGAAGTAGGTCCAGGCCATCCATGCATATCCAAGAGGCAGAAGCTTCTCTGCGAACTTGTTTCATCAATGGCGTATTGAGTGTTCGGTAGGCGAGTTCAACGACGACCCCCCCAGTGGGCGACTGCATCCAGTGTTCAGGCAGAGTGAAGTGCGGCGATGGGTTGCCGCCTATAGCGTCTGTCGGTATACACGACACGATGATTGTGGGCGGGTGTAGATGCTCTGGCCAAGCGTCTTCTCGAGATGTAAGTATGTGGAAATTTGGCTGAGACGCTTGTACAAAGGATGGGAAGAGCTTGGCAGCAGACGGATTAGACGTTAGTTGTGTGAAGTGTGCTACTAGCTTCTGCGCATTCTCTGACGTGCGGTTGTGTATAACGATGTCCTTGACGCCAAGCTGCAAGAACGCGTAGACAGTGGCTCTTGCCATGCCGCCAGCGCCTATGACAAGTGCACAGGTATTAGCCGTGACAGCATTGGCGGGAGAAAGACCCCTTCTGATGCAGGATCGGACACCAATCCAGTCAGTGTTGTCGCCATAAAGTGCTTTGACCGGCCCCGCTTGATTCCTCTCTTGAAAGAACTCGACGCTTTCGGCATCTGGAACACTCCCGTCATCGTTGAGATGGCGAACCGGGATGACAGTGTTGATCGCGCCAATGGCACGCGCATGTCGACTGATAGATTGCATCATTGAGATAGCCTCAATCTTAAATGGCTGACTGAGAGCAGTGCCACCAAAGTTGGACTGGCGAAGGAGGTCTTCCAGATTGCTCTTCAGAGCCATCGTTTGAATGCGGTCGGAATGATGAGGCATGCCTAAGGTCCTATATGCAGCGTTGTGCATTGCAGGACTAAGCGAGTAGCCAGCGCTGGCGCCCAGAATATAGAACTTCATCGGGTCATACGTAAAGGACGCATACAAAATGTGGGTGGCCTCTGGCATCGTCAGCCACGATGTTTCAGGATTGTGTTGCACCCGCGCCTCGAAGTCCACGCTGTCTTTCATGAGTGCCTCCGGGATGACGGGAGTCAATACTGAATTGAAGCATGCTGAGCGGCGACCTGCTCGTCCAGTGTTGTAACAGATTAAGGGTATACGCCTTGGTTTCGCAAATATGGTGTTCCTAAAACTTTGAATAGCAGCGTTGTCGTCCATGAATTTGGCGGGGCGAGTGAAGCGCACAACGCTGCATCCTAACTGCATGGCCATGTCGTATTTCTCGAGCCAAAACGGATGGTACCAGTCTGTGTCAGAGTGAAGATGTCCGATGATCTTGGTTGAGCCCCTGGCTAAGATGATGGCCAGAATGACTTCTTCATCTAGGCTCAAGTCGACGGTGGCAAACTCTGGCGCCATTCGCAAACCATGTCGCACATTGGCAAGGTATGCTGCTCTGGAATAGCCCAGTGGTGCTGAGGTTGGCATAACATGATAAATAATAGGAACAATAGTGCACCTCCGGATTTTGAAGATGCTCTTGGTGATGTCTTCCGCTCGTTCCAGCGTAAGCGGTTCCGGTTCCACTACTAGCTCAAACGCATCACAACCAAACTCCAGCTCTTCGATATCAACCTCCTGTACAACGACGTCGGAGAGAAGCACTTGAACGGCACACGTGTAGTTCCTTTGTTCAGTTGCAAGGTAGGATAAAGGAAAATGGCCTGGCTCTATCGGAGGCATCGCGGTCCGGACCTTGCCGTGGGTATTGTGGGTCGAAAGTACCATTGACAAGTACTTGAAGAATGTTCTTTCGGCTCGTTTGAGTGTCAGGAAAGCTGGGACAGAGTGCTGATGTGCAGGCGTGACCGAATGATGGGACTTGGTCTCTTCGTCCAGGTTGTAGAATTCGTAGTTCGAGCACCGTCGGAATATAGGAATGCTCACTGCGAGGACGTGTTGCAGTTTGGATTCTTCTGCAGTGTCCAGATATCGATGAACACTGCGTGAGTCGCGAAGGACGTGGATCACGGGATGTGTCTTCGCGAATTCGTGCAAGAGCACTTGGCTTTTAGCGTCCAAGCGATACCCGCTGTTGCAAACAATGATGGCGCCCTTCTCAAAAGTCTGGAGAGCACTGCGTAATACTTCAGCGTGCCGTAAGTTTCGGTTTGATCCGCCAAATTGCTTCTGATATTCAATCATAGAACATCCGGTTGCTTGCTGGAATAAGTTCTCGATGTCCACAACTCTTCTCTGGCAAGCTGCAGCAGCCATCAAGGAGAGCGTTGACTTGCCCGCGCCAGGGATACCCACGAGAACGATGGATGCACGCGAATCGAAGATCCGCCGACCCTCAGTAGGCGACGCAGGCGGTCCTGGGGTTATAGCCCGTGCTCGCGGCGAGGAACGGACGCTCGAAGGCGCCGAGTCCTCGCGCATGGTCGTAAACGTCCGTTTCGTCCCGATCGTAGCAGAAGGCATGGCTGTCTGACGTCCTGGAGTCTTTCCATCGCATCCGGCAGACATGTCGACGATACATTGCGGAGAGATGGACAGGGAAAGCGCCGACACGTGCTAGGCGCTCTCGGCTGGGAGAAGACACAACCGCCGCGCTTTCCCGCGCCGAGTCCCCAGCAAGCTGGTCTGCGCTCAGCCGTCGTCCTAACGTACCCCATGGAGAAACTACCGAAGCCCCCAATTTCGATACCACCTGCATACGACTACCCGACAACAACGAACGATCACGACCAGGGGTTTATCCGGGTGATGAGGTGCATGCAGGCTCCATCGCAGTATTGCGTATACCTTCGGCCTACTGGATGAGCGTGAAGTCGCCGAAATCGGATTTTTCCTCCAAGCGGCATCGGCAGTCAGAGTGTGTCGAAACCCCGCGAGCATGCCCCTTCAGACCCAAGGAAAGCGTCGTTCTGCCGCCCAGGATGCACCAGTGAAGCGCTTCCGGGTATCGCGAGCTTGCGATCAATGCCGTATTGAGCGGTCGAAATGCGACGGGAATCAACCACAGTGCGCGCCATGTTTTGAAAGCACGAGAGCTTGCACCTATACCTCGCATCCACGAAAAAGAGGCTTACCACCTGGGTATATTCGGACGATAGAGCTAGCGCTCGCGTTGGTCTTTCAAGAAAACCCCGATCTCGAGGCCTCGCTGATCGTTAGATTGGGCCAAGAGAGTACGGTGCTGCTTGCAAGGGACACCAAAGAATCGAATCGATTGCATAGAGCCTGGAGGAAGTCCAAGTTTTGCAGAGAGCTCAACAAAACTCTGACAGGGGAGCCAGAGGACGACAGAGCACTGAGTTCAGATAGCGACACTGAGCCGCAAGAAACTGTGGCTTTTGAGCCACCTGACGTTCAACCCCTCATCGACACCACAAGTGCGCGGCAGCCAGTAGAAACATCTCCATTGGTCTATCAACAGCCAGTAATGCAACCCTCGATGCCCTTTTCACAGTTGACGCCATTACCGATTGACAGCTGGAGACTTCTCGAGGTTTATACTACGTACACTCAGTGCTGGTTGCCCATCAGTGAGAAGCTTGATGTCCTGAAGCTCTCTTACTCTTACCCACCCCAAGGCCTTATGTTAGCGCCTGACATCCCAGACTCCGGGCACCATGCAGAAATGTGGAGCATTTTTGCGCTTGCTGCGCACCAAACATCTACCAACAGAGGTAGGGATCAAGGTTTTCATAATGTTGCGAATCCAGACAGGCTTTACCTTATCACCCAAAGCCTTCTCCCGAATGAGCTGGGGAAGTTTGACCTTGGCCACGTAAAGGCCCTACTCAATCTGGCGCTGTTCAATCTTCGAAGCTCGCGTCACGACGCAGCGTGGCTTCTTGTTGGTGCCGCTTCCCGTATACTACCTACTATCACAACTCCTACGGGGTCAATCAGTCATCGCCGCGGCCATGTGTTAGCCAGCTGTTACCTACTTGATAGCCTCTTGGCTATCCTGCTTGACAGGCGTCCATACGTTGACTGGTCGGACCTCGAAGGTGCAGGCAAGATCGAAGAAGATGGCTTAGAGGAGTGGTACGTTGTGTCATATTACTATTACTTCGTCAAATACTCCCTGAAGGCTGTCGCAAAGATCCGATAGCCTATGTTAATCGCGATAGTTCTGCGAATATCTTCAGGAATCCCTTAGCCAAGCTTGTCGTGTCTTCTTGTGGAATGCTAACTAATCATTACTCATAGGCAGCCCTGGGATGGTCGAATGGAGAGTAGAGCTTCCTGCCAGTCACGACTACCCACTCTCGCATTGAGCAGCTTCAACCGGCTTTTGGACGTCGTGGGAATACTACGCACTACAAGACGACGATCGATCGAGCATCAATCGCACACATTGACGCGACAGCTCACAGAATGGAAAGCATCTCTTTCTCCTAAATTTGACTATGTCAAGTCGAATTCGACAACCATTCCAGTGACGCCTCCTGCGATGCTACTTCAGCTGGCGCATTTTGCGACCATGCTTGCCCTGAACCCTTCTCAGGCTTGGTTACAGCATATCCTAGAGATCATGACGCTCTTCCAGAATAATATTGGCCTTGAGAAGCTCCCGCCGGTAGTGGTTTGCTTCCTGGATAGCATAAGGAAGAGCAGCAAGAACCTGCCGCTTGACCAGGGTGCGCAACTCGAGATCAATAAGACTATTGTCGACTTTACCGTGGCACAATCTTTGGAGCCGGCAGCCCAGCCAGGCATGCCCAACGGTTCGGTTGCCACAGAAATGGGAAGAGTATCGAATCAATACTCTGAAGGTATTCAGCCATCCTCAATTTCTTTTCCTCAACCGTTCAATGAGCCTGTGCCTGCAAGGCACCATCAGCGACCTAATCCATCGACCTTACTGGACGATCTGATACCGCACATGAACCCCAGCCAGCCCGAACAACTACCGCGGTCCTTCAGCCCCCTCGATGCCGACTTTACATCTCCCACGATGGACGGATACGATCCTTCAATCTCTGGCGACCTTGAAAGCTTCTTCGATGAGCTTGCTTCCCTTCATGGAGCCAAGAAGCTCCAAAACCAACCGCAGTTCATGCAAAATCTCGGCTTCGCGCCTGAGGTAAGCATGGCGGATATACTGGCTACACAGTCAGGGCAATACATGCCTATGAACTCCGCAACGTTCGGTGCGGAGCACGAGGGCGAGGCTCTGCAGTTTCCCTTGAGTGATTACTATGACGCAAGCTGAAGAGGAGGCGTCACCAACTCGTTGCCAATGACCTCAGCCAATACCGATCTAGGTGGAGCGTGCATATCCTCAGTATCTGTGAAATACTAAGATCAAGATCAATGCGCAACCAAGCATGAGGATACACACGCTATTACATGAGCTCTTTACCGAGGGCAGAACTCACCTGCACGCAACTTGCAGGTAACATCGGCAACGACCGATTGCTGGCCCTGTAATGCAACTCACACTACTTGCGATCGTATTCAGAATCAATTGCACACCGCAACCCGAAATCATCTCTGCCACCAGGCCATGCAACAAATCGTGCGTATTCCTAGCTAAAGCTCTAGTTCTGAGCCTCTCCTTACAGACTCCTGCATAGTCTTCAATATGTGTGTCTGTAATTACTACGAGGAGCAAGTATGCTGAGGATAGTTAGGCCTTCCTATTGGGGCACAAGTATTCAGTGTGCGTTGTTACGCTGGAGGCGGACGCACACTGCGTATCCGGATGAGTGGAGTGACAATCGAGTCGGGCCCGCACTAGTGTGTTATTACGAAGCGCCGGGGAAAAGTCAAGCAATGGTATTGGGCAGCTTGATCAATCATTTCATTCAATCATGCAGTATCATACAGCAATAACGCTACAACTTTGCTTCGCTCAGCTTCCCTGCGATTACTTCTTGAACCTGTCTAACGGGCAGATCTGCCGTCTCCTTCCCAGTCCAATATCTGTCCTGCTCCAAGCCCTGGTATATCAGCGCCTCTGTCCCAAGAATAACCTGCCAGCCCGCTAATCGACTGATCTCCGCGATCTCTGTGTATGGTGTGGGATGGTAGCACATCTCGAGGATGGCTCCCTTGTGTGACTTTTGTTGTAGGAAAACCTCCAGAACTCTTCGCGCTTCTTGTTCTTGTGGGGTCTTTGGTGTGAAGTTGGGTACGCATGCTACGATTGCACCAACGCCTTCTAGCTGCTCGGCTTGCGACGCGGTCGACACGTGGACTAGACCATCGCCGTAGCCCCGGGCTGTACACTCGTCCAGCACGGCTTGGACTTCTGCTGCGTCGCGATTCACCTGATGGAAAGGGTCAGTACTTGTCTCATATTTCCGGCGCCTCGACTTGAGGGACTTCGAGAAATGTCCGCCAAGTTGCACAGGGTGACTTACAAGATATATTGTGCTGACTTTCATCCACGTCCTCAGCGCATACACTGCACTTCTCGCAGCACCACCTCCACCAATAACCAATGCTGGGCGGCCCTCATACGATTCTGCTGGTGCATTACGGAAGAACGACTCCCGAATACCGACAACGTCCGTGTTCGTGCCCATGAAAAGTCTCTCGCCGTTCGGACCTTCTCTCAAGAAGAGTGTATTGACTGCACCCACATCTCTGCCCTCTGGCGTGAGGCCATCGAGGTGCTTTATTATGGCGACTTTGTGCGGCATAGTCACCGATGCGCCATAAAATTGTGGGTGTTTGATCAGATCTAGAAAGAGGGTCATGTCCGTCGAGTCGAGCGGTATTTGCGACCAGTTCAATCCTAGGTTGTCGTATATGGTTTGGTGTAGCAGAGGAGACATTGAATGTGCAATGGGGTGTCCAAAGAGGTAGCCGTGGCGTTTGACATGTGAAACCGCTGGCTGTCTGCTCTCGGGTGTCATTTCGTGCGCGATTGTAGCCATTTTGGTGTTATGTCGTTGTCGCGAAAGCGAGTTTTGGGTCAAGTATTGAAGCAATTCCGCAGATAGGTAATGCAAATATGCAGAATCAGAGTACTCGTGGAGGTTGATGATATTGTTTTGCGTTTTGTTTGAACTGTCAAGATGGAACTTGAGATCTGAGCAATGCTATAACTTAAACACTTGCAGCTCTTTTCGTTCGTCTAGGGTTACAAATAGTGCTCTCCACATCCCCAGGCTCGACAGAGCGCTGGAAAAGGTCTCAGCGGCGAACTGGGGAAGACGCGACCTAGAGCGCGTTCTCGCCGATGGCCGACCGGATGGTCCGTGACATCAACCAATCATTGCCATCATCTTGACGGGTGTAATGCTTCTTCCGGACCCTGTCGGTTTTTCGTCAAGCTTTCACAGATGGATAATTACAAAATCTCCTCATTGAGCATGGCGAACACGCAGATCCTCTCCTGCATGAAGAATCTGGAGTTCATCCCCGCGTGCAACAGGTGCCGACCACTCTTCCACGGTGCCAAGCGAACCATCCGGAAAAGACGTCTAGGCTGGGCGAGGATGGCGCACACGCGCTGGCCAACGAAGTTTGACAAACATCCAGCCCCATGGGGTTTGTGGCTTGCTTCTCCATACTCCCACAACTTTGGTAATCCTGCGAAAGAGATATATTGCCCCTGGCAGCTGCCACTTTGGGGATCATCATCTCAACCTCAAACATCTCTTCTCATCCTCGACGATCTTAGATCGGGTCGAGCTTTCTTGTCTACTTTCATCACCTCCATCGACAAGGACCACTTCGCAGGAGCACCCCATCATCATGGGTCTTCTCACCCTCGTCGAGGACCGACCGACGCCAAAGGCCGTCTACAACTGGCGGGTCTATGCCGCAGCATCAGTAGCATCATGGGCCTCTTGCATGATCGGTTACGACTCTGCCTTCATCGGCACGACATTGGCGTTGCCTTCCTTCGTCAAGGAGTTCAAGCTCGCAGCAAATCAGATGCCACCAGCTGAGCTCGCGCTGACCAAGGCGAACATTGTGTCCGTCTACCAGGCTGGTGCCTTTTTTGGTGCATTCGGCGCATACGTCTCGAGTCACTACATTGGTCGCAAGAACTCTCTCCTTCTGTGGACCTCTATTTTTATGATTGGTGCCGGTATCATGTTGGGAGCCAGCGGCGACCGAGGTCTTGGTCTCATCATCGGCGGTCGAGTGTTGGCTGGTTTGGGAGTTGGTGGTTGCTCCAACATGGTCCCTATCTACATCTCCGAGCTAAGTCCACCTGCTGTGCGAGGACGCTTAGTTGGTATCTACGAACTTGGATGGCAAATTGGCGGCCTTGTAGGATTGTGAGTTGCTACAATACTTGACAACCATCTTGACACCACTAACAGTGACACAGCTGGATCAACTACGGACTTGTAGAAACAATGGCACCGACACGCAGCCAGTGGATGATTCCCTTCGCCGTTCAGCTCATCCCTGGCGGGTGTCTTCTCATTGGCGCTGTGTGGCTCAAGGAATCTCCTCGATGGCTTTTCGCGAACAACAAGCGTGAGCAAGCAATGAAGAACCTTTCATGGATCCGCATGCTTCCAGAGGACCATCCATATCTCCTCGAAGAAATTGAGGCTATCGAGAAACAGGTCGAATATGACCGCATCCACGTCGGTGCCGGCTTTTGGAAGCCGTTCCTTGCACTTAAGGAGAAGAAGGTCGCTATCCGTCTTCTCCTCGGTGGCGGGCTGTTCCTGTGGCAAAACGGATCTGGTATCAACGCCATCAACTACTACTCGCCCACTGTCTTCAAGTCTATTGGTGTCACTGGAACAAACACTGGCTTCCTCACAACGGGCATCTTTGGCGTGGTCAAGACGGTTCTCACCGTCATCTGGCTATTGTGGCTCATCGATCACCTTGGACGAACCAAGCTTCTCATGTTCGGTGCTCTCGGTGGCTCCCTCTGCATGTGGTACATCGCGGTATACATTAAGATCGCCAACCCGACCAAGAACCCAACGACTCAACTCAGCTCTGGTGGCATCTCGGCTATGTTCTTCTTCTACCTCTGGACCGCCTTCTACACACCATCATGGAACGGCACGCCATGGGTCATCAACTCTGAGATGTACTCGCAGCAAACTCGCTCTTTGGGCCAGGCCTTCGCGGCAGCCAACAACTGGTTCTGGAACTTCCTCGTCTCCCGATTCACACCCCAGATGTTCCTTGCTATGAACTACGGCGTCTACATGTTCTTCGCATGCCTGATGCTTCTGTCCATCCCATACGTCTTCTTCTTGATCCCAGAGACCAAAGGTATCCCACTTGAAAAGATGGACGAGCTGTTCGAAATAAAGCCTACTTTCAAGGCGCATCCCATCATGCTCCAACGCCTGGAGGAGGTTGATCACGATGCCTTGGCGTTCAACACGGAAAAGACAAAGATTGATGAGCGCGTAGAGAGTGTTTAGAGTTGTAAGATGCCGTCTGGCGGTGTTCGAGATTGAAAGATTGGCGGGATTGATGAGAGTGTAATTAGTAGTAGTCTATAAGCTTTGACGATGAAGCAAACGAATTGCATGATTTCAACACACAAAAATAGCCTTTCCCGGTTGAAGTCTTTGTCTATTGTGCAGTGACCTTGACGTGACAAAACTTGGATACAACCACTTCGTGCCGCACATCGCACGAGATCACATATACTTCTCAGAGGGATCGTTTCGGCATTTGCAGGGCGAGCTCTGAGGAAAGCACACGGCGGACATCGAAAACCTCCAGCCCGCAGATGCACAGTAGTTCCTGATCCATTGGATGCATTTACATCTCACAATACAGTCCTGAAAACTTCCTACCTCACTATCAGAATGACTTAATGCGTGACTATGGTGCGCTAATTTGCAGATGCACAGCGGATTTCCTGGCCAGATGTTCATGGGAGCCTGTCTTGCACAAGACCCTCAAAACTCCAAGCAGGTCCCATTCGTCTTCTACAACCCAGATCTCCAACATTGAAGTTGTGAATGCCAGCCAACCACAGGCGGCACAAAACCGACCGCCTCAGCGTCCTCAGATCTCAATATTTTGATTCTGAAGTTGAGGCCGATCAATCTCCGCACCAGGCGCATTGACGTCACGGCAGATGCAGACGGCTGCTGCTCCCCGGGGTAACCCCGAGAAGCGCTTAACCAAAAGGATATCGCCTTTTCCGCCGGAACAGCGCTCGACATTCATCTCGATTCATCGATTCTCCATCGCCACTAGTCCCTTTGGCACGGTTCTGGACGGCTGCTGGAGGGATGATCCGGGTTTATCGTGCGACTCCTGCGATTATCCGCTGACGCTGGCATGGTAGGCGCGCTTGGACGAGGAAGATGGCGATGTTGCAGGGGCGGATATCAGTCGACATAGCAAGCAGTGATGTACAAGATGTTTCGTGATTAATATACTCCTTCCAGCCTCATAACTGACCTCAACTGTGCCAGATCATCGCGTTAATCAACCCTGATCCACCTTGTATCATTGACCTCCTACGACTTTATCCTCGCCTCCCTACCAGCCATCCATTGAACCATCTAACACCATGGGGCCTCGTCCAGGCATTTCCTCGATGTCACTTGGCCGGTGCTATGCTGGCCATGACCTCACTCACAAGCTGTCCCTGGCGGCCAAGCATGGTCTCGAAGGTATCGAGCTGTTCTACGAAGATCTCGTCGATCACGCCGGCTCCTCTTCTCCATCAGATCTCATCACCGCCGCAGCCTCGATCCATGAGCTATGCATATCCCTTGGGCTCGAGATAATATGTCTGCAACCATTCATGCATTATGAAGGCCTCAGAGATCGGAAGCGACATGCGGAAAGGGTCGAGGAGATGAAGCTCTGGATGGAACTCGCACATATTCTGGGAACAGACATCATCCAAGTTCCATCATCATTTCTGTCAAAGGAAGAAATTTCGGGAGATACCAACCTCATCGTCGAAGACCTCCGTGAGATCGCAGACCTGGGACTACAACGAACACCCATCATCCGATTCGCGTACGAAAGCTTGTGCTGGGGCACATACGTTGACAAATGGGAAACGTGCTGGGACATTGTACAAAGAGTGGATCGACCAAACTTTGGTGTCTGTCTAGACAGCTACAACATCCTAGGAAGAATTTACGCAGACCCGACAGCCGAATCTGGCCGAACACACCACGCCGAGCAAGAAGTGCAAGAATCGATGCAAAGACTCGTCGAGAGGATAAGGCCGCACAAGGAGAAGATCTTCTTCATCCAGATTGTCGATGCAGAGCGGCTAGATCGACCACTACTTCCTGGCCACCCATTCTACAAGCCAGAACAACCAGCACGTATGTCATGGAGTCGGAATTGTCGCTTGTTCTACGGTGAGAGCGATCGAGGCGCATATTTACCGGTGAAGGATGTTGCACACGTGATACTAAACGAAATCGGCTTTGAGGGTTGGGTAAGCATGGAGCTGTTCAACAGGGTCATGGAGAGGACGGATCACGGCGTCGTGGAAGAATTGGCTGCGCGTGCTGCGATGTCGTGGGAGAGATTATCGCACGATTTGCAGCTCGATGCGACTGAATCTTCAGAACGGTCAACAGGTGGAAAGGTGGAAGTGAAGAGGGGTAGTGGTGTGGAGTACCATATCGCGGAAGCTGGGCTGGCCCGATTGTAGACAGTAGATTACTTATATCGATACCATTCTCAATTCTTCGGCGTTTCCATCCAAGTCCCATGTACATGCCGGTGATGCTATGCAAATCTTTGCATCTTTCTGAAAGCGATGAAAAGATTATTTATCTATGCACCAGGTCGACTATAATCCAGATTCCTCACTCTCCTCCAAACCTCCCTAACAGTCCTCTCCTGCCCCTGTCTTCCCGTCTCCTCCCCTGACGGCCCCGCGGGCCTGATCGCAAGGTACAGCCTACTTCCTAATTTCACATCTTCAATCGGCGCCGTCGCTTCGTCCTTTGGTGGATTTGCAGTTGTAATCAATCCACCAGCTTCATGCAGTATCGCAATACCAGCCGCGACATCCCATTCCCAGCATCCACCCTCCCACCATATATCAAACGCGCCCATGGCTACGTATGCGAGATCCAGTGTTGCAGATCCGAGGGAGCGCACGCCGTGAACCATGCCGCCTCGACCTGACCGTCCGCCGAGTTCGGCGGCCATGTTAACGAAGCTTTCGATTTTGCGGTGCAGGTTACCGTCGGGTATGTCTCTCCTGTCTTTTCCCCACTCGCAGGAGAAGACGCACCCGCTTGGTGCGTTCTTAGGCATCGGTGGTATAGGATTACGTATCAGTGGAAGACGCTGTGTTTCATTCATGAAGGCGCCGCGGCTGGCACATGATGAGAAGAATTGTTTGAGGAACGGGGCATTGATGACGCCAATTAGAGGTTTGTTGTTGTGGATGAAGGCGATTGAGACGCAGAACATTGGGAAAAGGTGGATGTAGTTCACTGTGCCTGTACTAGGTGATTAGAGACCATGTGGTGTTAGAGTTGGTGCAACTGACCATCGAGTGGATCGACACACCATGTTGGACTATCATCGATCAGGTAGTCCCGTGATGCACCTTTGCTATAGGACTCTTCGCCGACGAATCTGACATATCTTAGTGATTGTAAGACATACGGGAGGGACGTTGACGAACTTATGTTGCGGGTACCTTTCCGCGATTTGACGCTTGATAAATGCTTCCACATCTTGAGAATGTTAGTGGCCATTCCAAGATTTTTATGTTTGAGGCACCATTATGAATCTAACAAGCGTCAAGCGGTTACATTGCGAAAATGAGGCAATGGACTTTGTTTCCTGGCTAACATACTTTCATCTGTCTCCGTAACCAAGTCAACCGCGTTTTCTTTTTGGACGTGCTCTTTCTGCTCTGCCGATGCATTCCCACCGTCCATTCGTATTTGCGCGGCGTCCATTAACATATCGCCGGCTTGCTTCCCAAGCTCCACGGCGAACGCGTAAATGCCATCCAGTTCTTCTCGAGAGATTGTAGTCATCGTGCTGTAGCGAGATTGCGTGTCGAATGAACAGTAGAGTCGGTGAGCGTGAAGCAATGGATCATGAACTCCAAACGATCAGATCAGAGGGAGCTGATAGTACACAGTACATGGAGGGTCACGCCGTGACTCCGTTCCAAGCCGCAGACCAGAGGTCGCGGCTAGTGGCGGCCATAGCCCGAAGATACTCCATAGAGAACTGGGTAAGGCTTTTTCCAACTCCGCACTTTGGTTGTTGATGCATTTCAGTCCTTAGAGCGACGGTGCTCCTGTAAACCGCTTCAAATATAACATCATAGGCCATTGGTAGACTTCCAACATCAGACCTCATTCTCCGACCTTCAAAATGGCGAAATCAATCCTTCTCATCAACGGCCCAAATCTCAATCTCCTCGGTACACGCGAGCCATCGATATATGGCAGTACCACGCTGCCGCAAGTTGTCGAATCAGCATCATCACAGTGTTCGAAGCTGTCCATAAACTTTTCGCACATTCAGTCGAACCACGAGGGTGTGCTCCTTGACCGCATCCATGAAGCGAGGGGCAACATTGACGCTATTGTGATCAACCCCGGGGCATTGACGCACACCAGCGTCGGATTAAGAGACGCTCTCGTCGGCGTTGAGATTCCTTTTGTCGAAGTACACATCAGTAACATCCATAAGCGCGAGGCATTTCGGCATCATAGCTATCTGAGCGACAAGGCAGACGCCGTGATCTGTGGGCTGGGAACCTTCGGCTACGAGGCCGCAATCGAGTATGCTGCGAGGCACATCAAGCCAAAGGAGAAGGCACAGTTGTAGTAAAAGAACAAAATAAAGGACTGTCAAACATGATTCTCGAGTTGCGATTCATGAGGAGAGTCCTCACAGGGCGATCATGCGGCGCTTAGGTCGTGATGCACGAGCCACGAACCCCGCAATCTCCGTCTGAAACACGTTGGGACGACTTTCGAAGGCAGCATCGTTAAACCAGGAACGACGCGTGTTCGACGATGGTGAATATTGAAGGTCGCGTTCAGCCTTGTTTCTTACCCTAGTGCTTACGGTGATGAACTGCGCAACCCTGCTGCAGATGCCAAGTCCTGAGGATGTTCCTCAATACACCCTGTGCAACCTCGAAACGCGTGGCGCGAAGTCAGGCCTCCAGCAGCCACATTCCAACCAATGGTCTTGTTGCACACCGAATTAGCCAGCTTGAAAGATGTAGTCAAGCATCCACACAATGCGCACTTTCTCAGAGGGAGGTGGTTGGGCATGCTCACCGGTCGGACTTGCAGTTGAGTTACCAGGTACCTACTGACACTGGGTAAGATCAACAATGAGCGTACTACCACTGCAAAGTTTTAACGTTTTTGGCGCTCTCAGGAAGACGATCGGAAACGGCAAGAAGCCACGAGGGACGAGCCTTATTGGACCCGGATCCTCATGGCGGGGCGAAGTCTATCTTTGTCCCGCAATGTGGCTGTCGTGGCTACGGGCACTTGCATACTCTAATCTCTTCTCGCCGCGCATGGGGGCCATTCAACAGATCGCCGACCGTAGCCTGGTGCCATCGTCCCGATTTTGTGTTTTCTCTTCAATCAACCAACATTGTGACCTCCACATCAGTTGACCAGAGGGACTTATTTCGCCTTGCATCGAGTCTATGTATAATGGACCCGTAGTGATGGCAAGGCATCGAAGGTTTCAGACACATCAACCAGTCAGGTGGCACGATGTCCGGAGGCTGGAGCTACGACCGGCTGCCATCCATCCACGAAAGTGTTAACGAAGCGCGGGATCAGGACATCACCGAGTTCGTCGCCCAACGTTGCGCCTCGGAAGCTATACAAGCTGCTGACGAATGACTGCAGAGCGAACCATGAAGCGGATTACGATACGCGATCGTTGCTGCGCCCACTTGATTCAAATATCGCACTACGGCCGCTTTCCATTTCGGACTACGAGTCGGCTGGCCAGCGAGATACTGCCGATCACTCGAGTATCAAGAGTTTCGAGACTTTCGAGTCTTCTGCAAGCGGTAGCAGTTTCAGCAAAGGTCTAAAAAATCTAGGTGCCCGCATCCGAAGGAAGCCGTTGCCTCGATATCTGAGGGGCTCAATTAGAAGACATGCTGCCGCTGATATAAAACCTGCCCGAATTGGGCGAGGAGTGTGGAAGGACCAACTCCTTAGCGATCGATCCTTTCGAACGATGGCTGCGCTGATGACAGTGTTTGCCTTTGGTAGTAGGTGATATTACACACCGATTGTTATTAGAGCATACTAACATCACATCTTCCACTCAGTGGTTATCCTCATCATCTGCTATGCAAAACATTTCATCAACAGAGCAAATCGCAATACTTCCTCAGTGGGCGGTGAAACCGAGCCATGTAAAAAGGTCACACACACTAACACAGCTTTGCTACTCCTCATCAATGTATGCGCTACCATGGTCCTTGGGATGAGCAACACCTATCAACAGCTGGTTACATCTCTGAAGATTAGTGATCTGAAGCATGCGCTCTCAAAATTCGGCGACTCGAGGGTGGGAACGAACTCACCCTTCAGTATCAAGCACAAACAGAAGCATAGGAAGCGATCGTGGGCCGCTTGGGTCCTGTTAATCTTCACTTCCATGCCGGTGCATTTCCTCGCAAATTCCCTTATCGGGCCGTCGTATACGCAAGAACTTCCGGCGACCGTTGAGTACGATGCGATAACAAACATGTCGACTTCTTCAACGGGTTCGAATACATACTCGTCATATATTTATAATGGCTATAAGGGAGGTGGAGAGGGGGTGACGGACTCTTCCTCGTTCCCCTGTTGGAGCGCTTTTCGCACGGGCGCACCGCACTATCCAAGAAGCATTGAAATGCTACAAGAAGATGCCGGAGTTTATGGTGCAAACCAAGAGAAGTTTGACATGAATTGGAAGAGAATGAAAGTTCACTACATGTCCCAAAACTGCACTGGATATCTGAAGGACACACCCAATGCCAAGCTTGACGAGCTCGAGAGTGCCGTTATAATACAATCATACTACAAGGCATACGGAGTGGGCGATTGTTTGATGGGACCATCCGTGTTCTGCACTTTGCATGACCCAGAGGTCGCCAAGTGCCGTCTCAACGTTCGCATGAGCGCAGCGTTCATTCTTATGGCTTGCCTAATCCTAAAGGCCACCTACATGGTTGCTGTAAACATCTTAGCTCGAGGGAAGATGAAGGAGCATTGTTTAACCTTCGGCGACGTAAGATACACCCACACGAGCTTCATTAGGATTACACTGACTCGACGACTAGGTCATCGTTGCCTCGGCCTCAAATCCTGAACTCAGAGTACAAGGGTGCGCACCAAGATTCGTATACTACGGTTGAAACTGCTAACAGACTTTAGCGAGTGCATGGTGAATGCGGGTGACAGCTTCAGGCGACTTAACAAGCATACATGTCACAAGCATTGTTTCAATTCTGAGGAATCCAAGACTGGAGGTATGTCACCCCAAGACCGCGATATGCTACGCCTTGGCTGACGCATCGTAGATGAGATTGGCCATTGCCAGAAGTGCAAGAAATGGAACTCGAATGACAAATTCTCACAACTACCGCAACCTACGATAGCCACCAAGTTCAAGAAAGGTCTGATCAGCAACCTCGGCAACACAGCTTTGACGCAGATCAGTCTCCTTATGTTTTGTAGCCTTGCACTGCTTGGTGCTTCGCTAACAACTGCTGTTCCGTAAGTCGTACGCTCTCAGCACTCAAGTAGCCTGCTAAAGCGTTACCACAGCATGGGCGTGCAGAACGAAGACATCAAGAAAGAATGCAAAAGATACCCTCCAGGAGATTCAAGACGTCGCAAATATTGTGACAAGCCCGAATTGCAGCGCTTTGAAGAACTCTCCGGCGGATTCGGCGGCTTCAATCGTTCTCTCAAACTCACTTCCCTTCCACCCGACAGTCTCTCGAACGAATTCATCTCATTTAGCATGTACGTTCTTCCACTACCATCACCACCACCACGACGTTCGTCATAAACCCAACTCTTTTCCTGGCACAGCTACTAACTCCCACAGTTCCAACGGCGCCCAATTTATTTACAGCTTATTATATCTCATGATGATCTACAACATCACGCTCATCTCCCAAGAATACGACTGGGGCAAGCTCGAATACCGCCGCAAACGCATCCGCAGCACGCTCGTCGCCGGCTCCTCCTTCAACCAAGACTACCTGCTCCAACTGCCCAAGAAAATCCTCTTCCCCATCATGTTCTACTCGGTCCTCACGCACTGGATGCTCGGCGAAGCGCTGCAGACCCAAGAAGCCATCTGGCTCGAAAACACTGGCGGTCGCCACATCGAGCACTCCAAGTACATCATCACGTACGCGGCGTATCCGCTGTGGATCGCGACGTTTTTGATCCTGCTGATGACGGCCGTGTGTTGGTGGGCGTTTACATACAAGCGCGAGGGCTTTGTGCCGCAAATGTTTGGCAGTATTCGCGTGCTGATGGCGAGCACAAGTCAGCTGGACGACTTCCCTGAGAACGGCGTGCAATGGGGGGATTTGGGCATGGGGAAGCAATTTCGACATGCCGGGTTGAGTGCCGAGGAGGTGATGAAGA
>TARA_R110002003_G_scaffold96_30_pt1 | contig 40342 bp, 37 predicted proteins | sample TARA_R110002003 | Tara Oceans TARA_R110002003 (sample SAMEA4396441) | marine metagenome | biome: Westerlies Biome; feature: [SRF] surface water layer (ENVO:00010504); material: water (ENVO:00002006), including particulate matter (ENVO:01000060) such as... | depth 5 m | reverse complement strand
CGGAATATGCTCGGCCACTGCAACAATAAGTGGTACTTCTGCTTCGATCGCCTCCTCTATAGCAGCAGCCGCTTGATGTGCGGCAACATATATTCCCGTGGCATCTGGTTTGAGTTGCTCCATCGCGGCTCGAACAGTTGGTAAGACGGGTTTCCCAAGGTGTTCGCCAGAGCCATTGGGCTTCACACCGCCTACCACGTTCGTTCCCCAATCCAAAGACTCCTTTGCATTGGCGGTTGCTTGTTTCCCAGTGAAGCCTTGGAAGATGACCCTGGTGTGGGCGCCGATCTTGAGGTTCTGTATTGTGTCATCGTAGCCGTCACGCCGTGCGGAGCTCGACAAGGCTGCTTGCGGTATGCGACGCGTCCTCAATTGCGAATTGACTGTGGCTTTTCGCAGGATGTGGGTTTGTCGGCGAATCATGTTGAAAGAGTACAAGCAAATGTTCCGCTGGTATACGTCATGAGTATCGACGGAAGCAAGTCGAAAGCAGGTCCAATGCGAAACTTTCCGGGTAACAAGTGGTCAATGGTGCTCCGAATATGTCGAATTATTCTCTATCCTCTGGTTCGGGCTCAGTATGAAGGTGAAAAAGTCCATGTTATGCTACACGAGTCGAAGCTACTTGGATATAACCGACCATATGCATGTAGCCGAGATGCCCCACCAGACTTCCGATCCTCGGCACGTCTTCAGTCTACGAAGTATGGCAGGTCGTGATACAAGACGGGTGCTTGTCAGTGCCAGGTGGGTTCGGTTGCCAGCAAGTCACGCTGCACGCTATGCCACGATCTGTTGAGTACAGACAAGGCGCAAGCATTCACATGCAAGCCCTCTTAGCCCATCCGAAGCTCCACATGCATGGTCGAATTCACACGTGCGGCTGAAACAAAAAGTCTAGAAGCAGCGGAGAATATTGGCAACCGCGGGCCTAAAGAGGCTGCGGCAATAATCTGGCGTCCATGCAAGCTGGGTGCGTCTACAACAATGAAGGATGGCCCATGACGCGCGCCTTCCCCACAATTCCACGCGCTGCAGGGGCATCGCATCCTGGTGTCGTGTCCGTGTCGTGGATACAAATACTCCTGAGAATTTTCTCATATGCTGTGTGATACATGAACTTGTCTCAAAATCTCCAAGACTAGGCTTCATTGCATTCGTTCGTTGAAATTCCTTCACTTCGAGTCGTGAACTTCCCCACGTTCTTTGACCCTTGCCGGCAACCTGCCCCGCAAAACCGACGCATCGATCATCCGGCCATCAGGCACACGACATCATCACAACATGGCATCCATGCACAAGACGCCCAGTGAGACAGGTACGACTCGGTTTCTCCTCTCGATAGTCGTCGAAACGATCTAGAAGCTCATGCTGCCAATGTAGAGATCGCATCCACCCTCTCACATCTCAAGCTCTCCGCCAAAGTCCCTCAAAAGCCTGCGCAGAAGCCCAAGTCGAAACCCGTAGCCGACAGCTGGGACGAAGAGATCTCTGGCTCGGATACAGAGACGGAAACAGACCCTTCGAAGGCATCGGCAAGCTCGCTCCGAGACGCTCTCGAACCAATCTCCACAGTACCTTCGAACGACCTGTCGCCGAATCCACCACCGCCGACGCCAGCATCACCGACCCCATTCGACTTTCCAGACAACGTGCCTTATGGTGCGGCGCGAAGTCGGGGTGATAGCGGGGTAGGCAGGACAGGGTCGGACAAAAGACCAGAGAAGACGACGGCTGTCGCGGGCAGGCTGATTGCAGGCGCGCTCGGAGTGCGGCCGCCGAAGCGGACAGATGAGGAGAAGGAATATGACAAGGTCATGAGAGAGAAGGAGAGGAAGAGGCGGACCGAAGAACGGGAGCGAGAGAAGAGGGAGAAGGAGGAGGCCGAAGAGAGGAAGAAGGCTGTTTGGGACGACTAGTCGCATATGTAAAGTATGGTACTAGCAATGTAAATAATGAACAACGGCACATGGTCTCTTGGGTGTTATGCACTTCATGGCACGTCGGCTCCATCGAGGAGTCTTGCGATTGATTCCCAGCAGACACGAGCAACGTTAAGTGATCAGATATATTGTACTCAGGACGTTTCGCAAATGGCGTTCGTCAGGAAACTCATAAAACCATGATTGACTTCGCTCAAGGCGAGCCACAACCCAGATACGCCCATCGCCCTATGTGTCCATTCCAGAAGAAGGTAAACCCCACTTGTTCCGCCCACGCCTGCGCTCAATGCAAGAATAGTCCGCATCTATCGCCACTCCACCGCTCGCAGAGTCGTCAAGTTCGCGCGGAGCCTGCGACTGTAGAATGCGTGCATCGGGTCGCGAACAAGTAGCCACTTCGTTGACGCATTACCAGCCGCCGCCGATCTGTTCCTGGTGCACTTCTAGGGTATCGCCGTCTTGCATATCGAGCTGCGTAGTGTTAGCGATGCGTCGCGATAAGGGGCGGTCCAAAAACGTGGGCCACAAGCCAAAGGTTGTTGCTGCACTGGACATACTGTCTCTGGGTTATCTTGGGGAGTAACTCGCTGGCCGTCGAATAGGAATCGCACGCTGGAGATGTTCTTGCCCTGGCGATCGCAGAACGCGTTCATGAGCTTGCCGAGAGCAGTGGTGCGCTTGATCTTGAAGAAGACCTCGTTGTTGTTGTCGGTAACCTTGATGTTAAGGTGCTCGCTCTGACCAGCATCTTCCGGCTTCTGCTGCACGTTTGGAGATCCGTTATCGGACATGTTGAGACTGGTGCCGTGTACGCGGGTGGAGGGTCGCGAGGGACTGCTTGAGCGTGAGACTTGTCTGGTGGTTGTGGATTGGCGCGGACCGTAGATGGAGCTAGAGAGGCCGACCTTTGGGCGGGGACAGCTGCCTTTTATACTAGGCTGCGGGGAAATGCGACTCGCGGTGAGAGTAAGTAAGCGAAGCTTTCAGGTGTCGCGCAGACGCGTGCGGGTCTTAATGCGGGCGGTGGCGAGGCGAGAAGATTGAGTGAACGGGAGAGCGAGGGAAGTGAGGTGGGATTTAGTGGGGCGACTCGCGACTTCCTCAAAGCATTGACCAATTTGGGCGCCGTCACCTTCACCAATACCTTCATCCTCAAAGGAGATATCCCGTCTTACCTCTTGGATATTCGAGATTGTTGCGAAGGTCTCCTCCAGGTCGGTAAGACGGTGGCCACAGCTGTACAATCGCCACAACTTCTACAATGGTATAGCATGATGTCACACAGGCGAGGCAGGAGGCTCATATTTCAGTAGGGAGAGCTAGACAAGGACCTGAAGACAGACCCACCATGCCACCCTCGAGCTTGTGCGATTCAAAGTGGGTGTCTCGATACAGTCGAAGATGGATCGCTAAGCCTTGCAGATTGTATACAGAAGAACAACTACAACGAAGCAAAATGCAAGAAAGAGGTACGTGCCCCTGGACAAGCATATCTGGCAGGTCTTCCAAAAGCATCCTTCCGAGGCTCTGATCTTTCCTTACTGCCCCATTCATTTCTACTTCGTTCCCTAGACTGACATGCACACAGATTGATGCGCTGTACGAGTGCTGTAATGCCTTCTACAAGAACCAGGGCGACAGTGCAAGCACAGTGAGCTGCCCAAAGGCTCACCTCCTCAAGTATGGCTCGTCGTGTGATTGGGGTGTACGAGCTGATGATTACAGGCTGAAGATGAAGCAACGAGCGGAAGAGTTGACGTAGATACTCTGCTCGAATGAGGTGGGTCGCAATGTGTACAACGTGTAGCATACATAATGAAAGAACGCAAACAAGTGCTGATCTCGAATGCATCTGGCCAGCGAGCTGTGCGCTCTCACAGTGACGAGACTACGGCAAGGAGCAATGGCGTGCATCTCTACGAAGTACTCGCTAGATCTGGGCAGGATCTAGCGTGTGCGCACAGACCGGTGCGTCATTTCACCAGACGGGACGACAGCTTGCCCGCTTCAGTGTCCACAAGTGTCCATAGAGCTTGAAGTCGATCCAGAATAATTATCCCTGACTCCTCTCGGACCAGATATGACACGTATAGAGCGTCTACTTCTAGAAGGGCAGTAAATGACCAGAGTCACCATGCAAGTGTCATCTACCGCCCGTCCCCAACCCCGCGAATCGGCTTCCATGAGTACAGACGAAAGCTCTCGCAAGCTCACGCCATCTTCGCGGGCATCGCAATCTAGTGATGGTCCCTCTTCCAACCACGAGCTCAACTCCTTCGAATTACGGCCCATAACACCTCGCAATGATTCGGCGGCTAGAGAGCGAGAGGGTGATGATGAGTGTCTCCTCCCCAGCGCGTCAGTGGATTCTGCGCAGAGTTATGAGCTGTACACGCCAGATGAAGATAGAGCCGTGCTGAGGAAGCTTGATCGACGTCTAGTCTCTTTCATGGCTATGCTTTACTGCCTGAGCTTTTTGGATCGGTCCAGTGAGTAACCTTGTCCATGTCGAAGTTGTGGACGGGGACACACCTGCAACCCTCAACTAATACCCATGACAGATATTGGCAATGCGCGTATAGCTGGTTTAGCCGACGAACTGAAACTGACTTCGAGCCAATATGAGTGGCTTCTTTGGGCATTTTACATAACTTACATTGCGTTCGAGTGGATGACTCTCATGTTCGTGCCCTTTACTCTCCTCCCTTCTTCCACCTAACCGAGTCAGGTACCGCCTCGTCCCGCCACATATCTACATCTCAGTCTGCATACTATCATGGGGCGTCTTAGCATCGCTACAGGCCGTTGCAACATCCTTTGGGTTCCTCGTCATCCTTCGAGCGCTTCTAGGCGTGGGCGAAGCAGCCTTTGGCCCGGGCGTACCGTTCTACTTGTCCTTCTTCTTTCGTCGACATGAGTTGGCCCTGCGAACTGGCCTATTCATTAGCGCAAGCCCACTTTCCGCTTCTTTCGCAGGCGGGCTAGCGTACCTTATCACCAAAGTGGGTGAGCACGGTCCTTTCAGCCCTTGGAGGCTGCTCTTCCTTCTAGAGGGATTTCCGAGCGTGCTGGTCGCGGTATGGGCGTGGGACTTTATCCCCGATGCACCAGGAGTCGCAAAGTGGCTGAGTCCTCGGCAGCGGGAAGTTGCTGTCTTACGATTGAGGCAGGAGAAAGATGCCGATGAGGAAAACTTTAGCGGCGAGAAGTATCACAGTGGGTCGAGGAAGAGCAAGGTCAAGCTTCGGGAAGTATTCACCGCACTGAAGGATCCCAAGTGTTATCTCACTGCCTTCATGTTTTTCAGTTGCAATGTTGCCTTCAGTAGTATGCCTGTTTTTCTTCCGACTATCATCCGTGACATGGGCTATAAGAGCATCACTGCCCAAGGTCTCTCTGCACCTCCCTATCTGTTTGCCTTTGTCGTTGTTGTTACTACAGCGTATTTCTCAGATCGACTACAGTCACGGTCGACTTTCATCATCTTGCACTCCATGTTGGCGACTTTGGGATATGGCACGATAGCATTGTCGGCCTATTTCAGATCCAGCAGCACGCTCGTCCGGTATGTCGCACTGTACCCCGCAATAGCAGGCTTCTTCAGTGCGATAACCATAATCATTACATGGACTCTCAACAACCAGGACACGGAAACCAAGAAGGGCACAGGCATCGCGGTGCTGAATGTGATTGGACAGATGGGTCCACTAGTTGGGACAAGCATCTTTCCGGAAGAGGATGGGCCGTGGTATGTCAAAGGCATGAGCATTTGTGCAGTGTTCATGTTTCTGGTCGGTGTTCTGGCGGCTGTGTTAAGAACAATCTTGGTACGAGCGAATAAAAAGGCGAAGCACGAGTCAAGCGGTGGCGAGTACGCTGGCGTGCCGCTTGAGGAGGGTACGAAAGCACAGGCGGAAAGAGCAAGGTTTGAATATATGCTTTAGATCTAGTATATCAGGCGTTGCTCTATTACACTCTTACCCGTATACAAAATGTGTGCCTTAGATGTGCAGCGTGCATCAGGTCCGGCACAGTCCGTGGCCCATGCCACAAATCAGGCATCCACATCTTCTTCACGAAGCTAAATCTTGACTATCTTAGCGTGACCTGCGACGTGTAAAAGGAAGATGTTCGCTAAGGATAAACAAGCTCTAGTAAGCCTTAGTAGTCGGTGGCACAATGTTTGTTGCAGAGTTCAAGTTGGGTCACGGTGGGTGTGACAAGATGGAACCTCTGGTGCAGTATCGTATGTATTCATAAGTGTAAGGAGACTACCTAAGGAGTGATCTGATTATATGAGGATGCCAAGACCCAGATCATGTGACAGTGGGTGTCCGCATGTTGCATGACGTCGCTTCAATGCCAAGACCACGATCCCCAAACGGCACATCACTATCACTCTTGCACCAGCGACTTGCCCTTTCCACCCAAAGCCAAACTTCTTCCATTTGCCGTCACATAAAATTCTATCTAGACCACAAGAGCGATAGCTATCGTTGTCATTTTGCGAGGGTCAGCCAGCTCTGTTCTAGACAAACCCACCATGGCCACATGACGACAGGTCGTGCTTTAACTCGCACTCACCGAAGCGTTCTTCTCTGTAACGAACAACATGGAAGGATTCAGGTCGAGGCCTGAGCCGAGCGAGCGAGCTAGCTCAGTGGCATCCAGAGCCACGACCTCATTTGAAAGCAATTTGGAGCGGCAGGATGACTTTGATAAGGCTTCGACTGTCGTTGGTAGCCCGCAGATCTCGCCCCAGAACGACCCTCCCATGAACAACTTCAAACCAGAAGCTGACTTGGAGAAGAAGCCCGGAGTTCCCCAGGAAGATTCGGATTCGACCAAGTTTGGTGGTGAAGAGGACGACCCTGCAGTTGGTGTGCCCATCCACCGAACCTCGACTCCGTCTACTGTGCACAAGGTCAAGGGTGTGACTTACGAGAAGGTTGGCGAGAACGGGATCAATCGAATGCACAAGTTCTCCTTATATGAGACAAGCACCCGCTTCTATGTTGTCGGTGCAGACATTATGGAGAAGCAATACCGTGTTCTGAAGATCGACCGCACAGCACCGCCAGGGCATCTAAACATCTTCGAAGACGACATCCTGTACAACAGACGAGAGATGCACCAGTTACTCAACACTATTGATGAAGGTAACAAAGGCACCGGTGGAATGAAGCTGAAGTGTAGCTTTTGGGGCCTCATGGGCTTCATTAGATTCACGGAAGCTTACTACATGCTTCTGATCACCAAAAGAGGTCAGGTGGCTGTTCTTGGCGGCCATTACATCTACCAAGTCGACGCTACGGAGATAGTTCCACTAACAACGGGTTCGACCTCGAGGTTTCAGAAAGACCGCAACCCGGAGGAAGCACGATTTCTCTCCATCCTCAACTCGTTAGATCTCGGACGTAACTTTTACTTCAGCTATTCATATGACGTGACACGGAGTCTGCAGCAAAGCATCATTCGTGAGCGAGCTGCTCTCAACGAAGGTCGAGGAACACCCGAGCGAGCCTTTCAAGACATGTTTGTCTGGAACCATCACCTCCTGAACCCCGCCCATGAAAACCTGAAAAATGTATACGACTGGTGCCATCCAGTCATTCATGGCTATATTCTCCAACGATCTATGGATGTTATTGGGCGACGGATCTTTTTGACCATCATTGCGCGCCGGTCGCGATTCTTCGCTGGCGCTCGTTTCCTGAAGCGCGGGACAAACGATTTGGGCTACGTTGCGAACGACGTAGAAACCGAACAGATCGTCTCTGATGCACTCACAACTTCATTCCACGCGCCCGGACCGCGTTTGTATGCGAGCCCGTCCTACACATCATACGTTCAGCATCGCGGTAGCATTCCGCTGTTCTGGACGCAGGACAATACTGGCGTTGCCCCGAAACCAGACATTGACCTCAGTCTCGTGGATCCTTTCTACAGCGCCGGAGCTTTTCACTTCGATCATCTGTTTGAGAGATATGGTGCTCCCATACATGTGTTGAACCTAATCAAAGCACGAGAGCGAACGCCTCGGGAATCGAAGCTGCTATCTGCATACAAACACTGCATAGACTATCTCAATCAATCTCTGCCCAAGGAAAAGAGGATAATCTATGAGGCATTCGACATGTCCCGCGCTGCAAAGACCAGGGGACAAGACGTCATTGGTACGCTGGAGAATGTTGCAGAGAAAGTTCTTAGCAATACAGGGTTCTTTCACAACGGGGAGTACGACTTAAATTCTCCGCAGGTGCAGAACGGCGTTGCACGGACTAATTGCATTGACTGTCTGGACCGAACGAACGCCGCACAATTCGTTATTGGCAAGAGAGCGCTAGGCCGCCAGCTACAGGCTTTGGGCATCATCACTGGCAAAACAGTTGAGTACGATTCTGATTGTGTGGAGATGTTCACACAGATGTTCCATGGTCATGGAGACGCCATTGCGATTCAGTACGGAGGCTCGCATCTAGTCAACACCATGGCGACGTACCGGAAGATCAACCAGTGGCAAAGTAGCTCACGCGACATGGTGGAGAGTTTTAAGCGCTATTATCACAACTCGTTCCTTGATTCGCAGCGACAGGAGGCCTATAATCTCTTCCTGGGCAATTACGTCTATACACAAGGCCAGCCAATGTTATGGGACCTGTCCACCGACTATTATCTCCACCACGAAGACCCTCGCTCATGGATAGCCAAGCCGCGCCGAAACTATATCAATTGGTACACTCCTGCACATCTAGAGCTTCGATCACTCCCGCCATCGATTATGTCTTACCAGCCTAGATCTCGGGATGCGCAAGTTGGAGTGACTAGTCGTGACGACTACTGGCTTGAATACTATCGACCACTCGCAATTTCCTCTTTCCTCAAGATATTCGCGTTTCGGATAGGGGGTCCACAGTCCGGTCGAGATGTTCGAGATGGGGCTTACCCGACACGGAAAGAGAACATGTCGCCTTTTATTCCTCGCAAGAAGCAGCACGATGACCAAAGAGACGTGAAAAGGCACATCGCAAAGGTGTCACTATCATTGACCCCTCTAGCGAGACTGAGACTCGACATGACAGTATCTTAGGTCGCAGGAGGCGAGATGCACAGCTCAATCTTGCTCACGCCGATTCGCCCGTGAAGCACTCCATTCTTCGCGATCCTCACTTTGAGACATACATGCCGAACAGCGCGCCTGTAATAAATGGATCCTTTCCCTCAATGTCCAACTCGACGTCGACATCGACAGGCCTCTCTTCAACCCTGAAGCCAGGCTTTAAGCCGGCTGACAAAGCCCTCATCAATCAATGGACACTTGCACAATTCTACGGTAATAGTATGAATCCTTCAGTCTCCACTACTGAGGAAGATGAGTACTCACGATACATCGAACACCCGCTCAACCTCCCCCTTGTCGTTAGCAACGAAGGGCCAAGCGCAGACGAGCCTAGCGCAATGGAATACTACGAATATCTGTGCATGACCGAGGGTGGCACGCAAGCAGTCAAAGATGCCGATGAAGCAAATTTCCACCTCGCCATGAGTGAGCCTTTGCCTCGCCGAGATACTGACGTCGGATCCGTTCGCTCATTCGTATCTCAACGGCCAATGACCTCGCACTCTATCAGCACGCCATTCTCACACGCACCGGGCTACTCGTACCCACAGCTGCACATTCTTCACCCGCATCTGCACACTAGTTATCCTGAAGACCTGGCGCCACAAATGCATGCAACATCTCGCAAGTTCGAAACGCCGGAGCAAGACATTGAGGAGTTTGAAGAGTTCTTGAAGGTCAAGGAGAATCCACTCGACGTCGAAGACGAAGACGGAGATAAGAAAAGGTATAAAGCGTACAGGCAGTGGTTGAGGGGTAAGAGCTTCTTCAAGCAGAGCAAGGTGGATCCGGAGTGGCAGAACCAGTTACCCGTGAGGTAGCGGCATGTGGTGCTGTCGGCATGGGTTTGGCGTTATTGCTATTATCTTTCGGTTATGATTATTGCACACGGAAGTTTGTGGCGTTCACAGATTGAAGGTATGTCTTCTTCTGGTTATTATTCTTTCGGCGATACTGTGGGGCATATCATTGAATGGACCTGGACACTAGTCTACCATCATTCTACAAAGACACATGTCTTAAGGGAGCCATACTCGAAGTGGAGGTATTATGTACTCAAGCTCAATTTTACTAAGCAGATTAATTTGCAACTTGCTGGGCGTGTTCGTTAGTGAGCGCAAGGTAAAGGTGGGCATTTGTTGTGACGATAGCCGAGCTGTGAATTTGGTTTCACTCTAGCCCCCTCGAGGCCGTATTCTTGTCCAAGTGCCACCTCGCCTCGCCGCTCAACAATCTCGATTGACAGTAAGATTGAAAAGCGTAGCACAGTCACACAGCATCTGACCATGATGGGGAGAAAGAATGTTTGTTCGCGACCCGAAAGTCTTTGGGGTATATACAGCTCTACTCGTGAGACTACTCATACATACGTGGCAGTGGCGAGAGATCAAGTCGGTCTCAAGATCGCAGCAAGGGTAGCTGCGATGATTGCGCCGGCTGCGGCGCCCTGCAGGATAGCTGTGGTGTAGTCGATGCGCCGCATCGAGATGATGCGGTCGCTAACGATGTCTTGGGCTACGGAAGTGATGGTACTTCGCCAGCTACCAAGCTTGCCTTGGGGATCACCGCCGGCCTGTACTTCTTCGACGATGTCGATACAGGCTGGTACGGATACAGTCTCAGTGGTCAGAGGCGCGGCGCCGGGAGCTGCAGCATCTGGTACCTGGTCGACTGCAGGAAGCGGCATCGCGTCCGAGTCTGCTTTCGACACATCTGTTCCCGCAGTAGGCGATTCTTCCACAGCCTGATCCGCGCCCGAACGGACCGTGCCGACTAGCGACGCGTTCTCAAGCTCAGCGATTCGGTCAATCTCCGCCTCGATAGCACGCAGGTCAACTTCCAGAGCTGGTGGTGGTACCGCAGTCACCAAGGCTGGCGTAGCTTCCCTGGCTATGTTTTGTGCGTCTAGCGCACTCTTGATCTCCCTGACCATCCGCCTTCTTCGCCACGGCTCCAGAATCGCAAGACTTAGCAACAGCAAGAAGATGTTGACGCCCATCAGGCCGAATGTGACCCATGTACTATTCCGCCGAATAGTGTCGCTCCAGATCTGCTCCTCGTGGTACTGCGCCCGCTCTCGCTTCTCCAGCTGCGTCCTTGCCTCCTCTAGCGCAGCTTCGGCAGAGATGACCTTGTCCTTTGCCTGCCTGATTGCCTGGTCGTTGATGTGCTCGGAGCGAATGAGCGACATGTAGCGTTCGAGGTCTCCATCGGCCCACGAATGCTTGCGCTCGAGCAAGGCGACAACTTCTTTCTGCGCGGAGGCTTGTTGGGCATGTGCGACGTCGAGCGAATGCTTTGCCGTGTCAATGGCTGCGCGGCGGGCTTTGACCAGCTTCTCTGGTGGTTGTTAGAGACGTTGCGCCTACGCAGACCAGTCCGGTTACCTTGCTCCTTGATCTCATGCCTCAAAGCTTCGACACCAGAATAGTCGGTGCCGGTGTAAGTGTTGACCTTTTGTGTCACCACTGCCAGCTTTGGTAAGAGCTCGTCCATGAACTCGGAGAAGCGTTTGGAGAGGTCCCAACGCTGCCGTTCGCGGTGAGACGGTAGTTGTTCATCGGGAACACGAGCTATATTGTCTGCTACATCGTCTATCTTTGCGCTTGGCGTCGGCTCCCCCGGGGTCAGTTGCTGTGCCTCTTGCGCGATCTCGGAGGATTTCTGCTCATTCAGACTCTTTTCCAGCAAAGCATCTGGTTCTTCTTGGAGTCGCTCCTGACCCTCGAGTGAGGATACAATTTCGGGTGCTGTGTCCTCCACTCGCCCTTTTGGCAACGGTCTGTCCTCGGTCCGTCTCGAGGAGCTCCAAAAGGTTCGTCGTGACCATGTTGCTGGCGTTGCTGAGATGGAGGGGGCTTTACTGCTGCAGCGCAGTGGTGTGGAGGCGGCTCGGCACTGACACCTCAGACATATCGATGGTATCTGGGGGAAGCTGGCCGCGGGCCGTAACGACGATGCTATGAATGCAACATTGGCCGTAAGCGAGCGTGAAGCATGCTGAAGCAGTGGCCTCATTCTGTCGCGGGATGCATGCACTCACACGGAGGACGGGTGACGTTGACAAATGAAAAGCTCGCCAACCTCGGAGGTCCGCACCGCTCCTTCCTCGCGTCGAGCGCTGACGTGCCCAGCTGCGTGGGATGGGCCCTAGCATTCCGACCGGAATGCCTAAATAAGATTTCCTAGCCCCTCCAACATTTCACTCCTTCACCCACACCTCCGCACCATCTTCACTCTATTGCGACCCACCATACCACAGTTGTCAAGATGGGTGTCCACAATGCTGTCGCAGACCTGCCTGCCATGAAGACAAACCCCAAGGTATTCGCATCAATCGGCACTCTTTTATAGCATGGCAGGGTCATACTGATAACGCACGCAGTTCATCTTCTTCACCGACTTCGACGGCACCATCACACTACAAGACAGTGAGTCTTAGCAGTTGCGTTACCAGCCTTTGTCACACGCCAGCACACTAACAAGAGTCATAGGCAATGACTACATGACCGACAATCTTGGCTACGGCCAGGAAAAGCGCCGGCAAGGCAATCTAGACACCCTCGAAGACCGAGTAGCCTTCCGCGACTCGTTTCGCGATATGATGGATAGCATCAAAACGCCGTACGACCAGTGCATTCAGTTCTTGCTCGACGGCGTCAAGCTCGATCCCTACTTTGCCGAGTTCTATGCATGGACATTGGAGAACAACATCCCAGTCGTAGTGCTGAGCGGCGGCATGGAGCCTATCATCCACGCGCTTCTAGAGAAGCTAGTCGGGCCTACAGCGGAGAAGATGCAGGTCGTGGGCAATCACGTCGGCGCGCGGCCGGGGAAGAGCATCAACGAGGAGGGCGGCTGGGAAATCCAATTTCGACACCCCGAATCAGGTTTCGGACACGACAAGTCGGTCGAGCTGCGGAAATACTCGTCGCTACCGGCGAGCGAGCGACCCGTCATGTTCTATGCTGGAGACGGCGTTTCCGATCTCAGTGCTGCGGCCGAGACTGACCTCCTCTTCGCGAAGCAGGGCCACGATTTGATCAACTACTGCGTACGCGAGAATGTGCCATTTACGGTTTTCAACGACTGGTCAAACATTCTGGAGAAGTGCAAGGCCATTGTTGAGGGAAAGACCACAGTATCAGCCGCTGCGCAAGAGGGCTTCGAGGCATACAAGAGCGGCGCGGCTGTGGGGACCAAGGCGACGACAAAATGAGCTCTCACTGCTGGGACCATGATATTCTGCAATGCGACCATGGCGCAGTTGAGCGGAGATTTAGAATACGGACATAGACATGATTGCGCTAAAGACCAAAGAATTCATCATATTGGATTTCGACTCCCCTGTAGATCAAATGACGACTCAGGGTGACCAGCCCTCACAATCGTCATCCCCTCAATACCAATCCGCCCGACTTGGTATGCTCTCATCGCACTCACCAACGCTGCAATGTCCACACTTCGCGCGATCAAATCCTTGTTCACAACATAAGAGCCCTCGCCGAGATCAACATTGCCATCATGGGGGATTCGAGGACTCGATGCCGAGGCCTCCCTCCTGACCTTCTTCGCGAAGCCGTTCTGAGCGTTCAACTCGTCGTGCTCTATCGCCGGTGGACCTAGAACTGTCCTATGAGACCTTCCGACCATTGGATATGCCCGAGACATGCCAAGCCGGGTGCATGTCTGCCACCATCCCACTACTCACTCATCTCCTCATCCTCACTCCCCGCGTCCACACCCGCAAGCACCTCGTTCTCACTCATCCTCTCCTTTGCTGCCGCCTTCTCCACACTCTGCATCATGGGCAGCTCGCCCTTGCCCTCCCAAGATCTTGCTCGTCTGATTATGTGCTGCGACCTTCGTATGACCTCCTCTTCCGCTTTCTTGATGGTCCCACTCACTCGAATGACTCGAACCACGACAGGCAGATGGACTGGATTCGGAAGACGCGTTATGTATGTGAGCGCTGCCCAGACCATTTCGTAGTGGTCGCGTGGACAGCGGATTATGGCGGTCGAGGTTGAGGGCGACCAGTAGTTGACTGTATACGTGAACAGCCGCCTCGAAGCACGCAGAAATGACGTACCTTTGAGGCCCGCGGCTATCATGCCCATGCCATAGTCACCGTACAGCTCAGTGACACCATCGCGAATCAAGCGCACTAAAGTGCCGGCGTGGAATGCATCGGGTGTCGGGGAGTGGATTTGCACGAGGTCAGGAAGCTGTGTCTTGTTCTTTGTTGCGGGCTCAGGATACAAGAAATTGGCTACCAAGTAGCGGAATTTGACGCGAACCATGGTGTTTTGTGTAGATGGTGGTGCGGCTTGTCAAGGGCGAGGTGCTGCGAGTTGCGCGCGTCGCAAGGTGTCGAGCTAAGGTGAAAGTGACTCGAAAAGGGAAATTGGCTCTGTGGTACCAACGGAACTGCCTTCTTAAGGAAACGCTCGTTGCTCCTAGCAAGTATCCTTCTGGCCCTGGGAACCCTCTCCACAGTCCCCGCAGAACTTTGGTACCTCGACTCAGCCTTGCGAACCACGGCAACGAAGCCGCGGCCCTGCGCCTGCATGCTTTAGCGCTCGCATCCGTGCACCTTGGCCGCGATGACGCGCCCCCAGCGAGGCACCATCCCCAGCTTTCGTGGTCCTTCCAACATCACCACCACCACCACACAACAGCCCGACGCCGAACACAGCACCCTGCTCTCCCGCGGTCTCCTGTCGCCTACCAAGAGAGCCTCTCAACCTCAATTGCCCAGTCCGAAGAAACAACATCGAGTCGAGCGCGCCCGTGCACCGGCGCCCGTCATGGCATCCTCGTCCACGTCTACGCCGCTGCTATAGTATGTGCCCCCATGACACATGCGCAAAGCACCCACTGACACTCTACAGCGCATGCATAGCACACAACACCACCGTCCTCACCGAACACACCGCGTCTGCCTCCTCCAACGCCTCTTCACTCGTCTCCCTGGTCCTTCCCCGTCTGGACCACAATTCCTCTTCACACAAGACAATTGACCAGTCCAAATACTTTATCCACTGCCTCATCAAGTCGCCCGCCGACTTCCCGTCCGCACAAGCCAGCGCCGGCGGCCTCACCTTCCTCGTCATCGCAGAGCGCGACCTCGGGCAGCGCATTCCCTTTGGCTTCCTGACGAACCTCGAAAAGAAGTTCTTTGCCGAGTTCGATACGTCAGACACCAACTTCGCAGAGCTGCCGCCGTATGGATGTGCGAGCTTCAATGGTGCCTTGAAGCGCTTGATGGTTGAGCAGGGCGGCACCCAGGCGGGTCAGCAGGATGCGCTACGGACTGCACAGAGGGAGATTGAGGGTGTGAGGGAGATTATGACGGAAAATATTGAGCGTGTACTGGAGCGGGGAGAGCACATGAGTGCGTTGGTGGACAAAACGGGCAGGTTAGGAGAGAACGCAAGAGACTTCAGGGTCAGGTCACGGACGCTGAAGAGGAGGATGTGGTGGAAGAATGTTAAGCTCATGGTCCTGCTGTGTCTTGTGGTTATCTTCTTGATATACTTGTTCGTAGGGTTTGGTTGCGGTTTGCCTGGTCAGTTCAACCTCTACACGTCGATCCTTGGACAGCAAGGCGCTAACATGAGACAGCGTGGGGCCGCTGCCTACGTCACTAGATCCGCCCACTTTCCTGCATGACTTCTGGACAAGCACTTACACACTAGGGCGCGGCGTTAGAAGTATGATATATCCATTCATAGCTCAAGGAAAGCCCATCAGCTCTCCCGAGCTCATGCTCAACCTCCAACTTTACAAATCTATGACATCCTTAATGTTCAACCACGTAACGATCCTTAAGAGCCATGTTACTTCAACGTGTCCAGTTCATGGTGCCTGCTCCGTTACATGTGTCCCGTACTCACCCAGCCATTTCATGCATAGGCCCGTGCTTCCTCGTTCCTTCATCCATCCCGCTCATCCTCTTCGCCCCCTCGAACTTCTCATGGACCGTCAATGGTGAGACAACTGGCGTCCCTGCGACACTCGAACCTTCCATTTCCGAAGGTGGTGGCGGCGAGCCAAAGCTCTCAACAATTGGTGCACTATCTAGTTCCACTTTGTATCCATGAGCAGCCGTAGGGCTCTTCTCGTCTGGGTAGTCGGGCTGATGCTGATCAGTTGCTTCAGGGATGGCGGACTTCTTGCCATATCTGCGGAGGTAGAAGAACGTCAAGCCTGCTATGCACAGGAGGACTGGGACGCCAACTCCGACCCCCAGACCCAGGGCGAGATTCTTTGTCCTGGAAGATGATGTATCGTTTGCCGACGTCGACACAGCAGGTCCAGTCGCCGTTGCAAAACTTGAGAGCGACCCCGTCCTCGACGCCGCAACTGTTTTGAGTCGATCCGCGTTCGCTGACCACCACGATGAGGTACGAGATGGTGAGGGCAACGCTGCGGTATCGCTTAGCGTTCCGGTTGTATAGATAGCCACATATGGTTCCTCGTGTTGGAGATCCTCGCACCATGTGTCTGGCAATTTCTCAATACTATTGCCCCACACTCTGCTGTTGTAGCCTGTGCCAGCTTTGCAATTGTCGGGGTGGTTGCAAATCCATTGATCTGCAGGCAAGCCCTTGGTCCCGTTGCAGAAGACGAGTCCGACCCATCTGCTCTTAGCCACATCGAGACTGCATTTCCGCGGGCAGTGGATATCTTTGAACGAGGAATCTGTGCAGCCATACTGGTATGTCACGTCTGTGTCGGCGTCGAAGCAGGCACCATGTTCGAGGCACTTGTCGCCGTTCCGGCAGCATGAGTAGTGTTCCGAGAATGTTGAGCCGTAGCAAGGGAGGAGTTCGTCCGAGGCGAGCTCGTAGGCGGAGTAAAAGCATGGGTGCGGGGTTAATGCACGTGTATGGGATGAGAAGAGGAACAGGAGGAAGAGAGACATGAGGCAGAGGCGTTTCAGGAGCGTGCTCATCGTCAGACAGAAAGGTGTTTTAACAGATGGAAAGACAAGTAGCAGAGAGTGAGCATGCGGGGTCAAGAATGGTCTCTATGATACACAGTCAGTTCCTCATTATAGAGTGACCTACCACCGGCTGCAGCAAACATGCGACGAGAACTAATGGTCGTAACGTCAAAGACCCAATGGTTGGCTGTAGATGCGGAAGGCAATATGCCTGTGCGATGCAGGCTGTGGCTGTGTATGCCGTGCGCCTGTTTGTGGCTCTGGATTGCCCTTCAGTGTTCTTGCCTTCTTCGTGTGCTCGCACTTGCTGTCTCTTCCCCTCACTCCTCCCCGACCAGTACAAGGGCTACCTTGAAGTCCGTGGTCAAGTCTACTTTAAAACTCTGTGCCATGCCCGGCACGAAAATGCTTGCATTTTTGTGAGACATTGCCTATGCGATGTCATCGGTCATTCCCGCTAGTACGCCAGCACCAATGATGCCTCCGTCTAATGCCTCCCTCAAAACGACTCTTTTCGATACGTTCGCTTTTGAGGCCGCGGTGATAAGGGTATCTATCCAATATTGACAAGTCTCGAGCCACTTCGGATACCTTGAGATTGTTCCTCCAGCGTAAGCAATTACCAACTCTTCTATATCCGAGGATGGCCTTGCGTACGTGCCGTTGCTCCTTGGTTGATCGCCACCTTGTTGATCAATTTCAATGTCATGCACGCAATTCAGAAGACCAATGCACGCGGCTGCGACCAGTGCGGATGATCGCTGTTGGACTGCGGATGCTATATCCTGGATCAACTTTACTCTTGTGGCAGTCCAAAACGAAGAACCGGAGGCTTTGGCAGGATAGCGGCTTTCCAGCTCTCTCTTTACGACGTCTTCGTCTAGTCTTCCCACAACTTCTGACAGGAATCTTGTGGGTAATGCGTTCCTATTTTGCAGCGATGACGGGAGTGGTATCCCTAGCTCTTGAGAGACAATTTCAACAAAGACCAGCCGTACAATCTCGCCAAGATACCTGCCCGCGGTCATGTACTCGAAAGGCTGAAACCCTGGCGCATCACTGTTCGCATCCAGTGTTAAGTCCCATGAAGTCTTGATGTCAAGATCGATCAGAGGCTTGTCTGTGCCCCGGATCGTCCATTCCGTGTTGATCACCACTGTTTCTACCGCCTCTGGGTTCGGTAGGCTCTTCCGCTTGGCAGGATGTAGGTTCTGTAGCTTCATCGGTACAGTGGCATTGGTTCCTGTTCCTACGATGAGTCCCATGGCTACTCGGCTATTTGGCGCAGCTTTGACAGCATAGGCTAACGATGCAAACGTTGCCACTGTATCATTGGTGATTGCCGCTACCCGAATCCTTGGTAGGTGGGAAGATTTTCGCCCCTTGTTCGGCTCATCCGCCGAAAGGCTTCCATTACCACTTGGACCCTGACAGTACCTTGCATAGCCGGCGAGCAGCATCTTGCCAAGGTTCAGGTCGGATGTAATCGCAAAGCCCTTGCCCATAGGCAGTAGAGTGGCTTCTGACAGCCGAGTTTGCCTGTGCCCAGTGAGTGGATAACCCTGATAGACCTCCTGCCTCAACACTTACGCCATTGGGAAGCTAAAGGTGATTCCTAGCAGAATTTCATCACCAAACACAGACTCTGATCCTTCGGCTTCAGACGTCTCTTCAATCGCTTCTGTCACTACTTCCGCAATGCAGTCTGCAATCCACGCGAACAGATCTTCCGCCTGGTCCATCTTCAGATGATCTTCGATGGGCCAATTCTTGTCATGGCTCCTTTTGATCTTCGCGAAGACATCGTCACCGTCACCTCCTCCATGCTTGCCGTTCGTTGAGTCATCTAGCTCTCCCACCAGCTCAATGAAGCCAACCCTCAAGTTCGTGCCACCGACATCAATACTGAGAAACTTTCCCTTCTCTTTCCCTGTCGGCAGAGCAGTAACAGGCGTGACCAGAAAATGTTCAGTCGAGCTTCTTGCAAGATCACTGTAAGTCGCCGAGAATCGGTGCGCGAGGTCGAGGAGTGTCCTCGTATTTATGAAGCCGGTCAACGCTTCGATGGCAGTTGCAGCAGCATCGTGTTGCTCGGTTGATCTGCTGTGACTAGCCATGTTCGGCTTCACGTCCAGGGACAGGTGTTGACAGAGACAAGGCTACCACCAAACGAATGTTGAGTCAAGCTATCCCACTTGCTTGCCAACTGCGGCGTGCTCGGGTGAGGGGAGCGACAATGGTTCAGGGACGCATTTCTTCCGCTCACAGAGATCCTCCGGTGAGAGTGGAGTTGTTAAAAATCAGGTGGCCCCTGAAGACTGGTGTTCAGGGTTGTGTAGCACTCGTGTATCCCTTCCGTAATCGGCGTGATCGCTTAGGTTAGATCGCACCTGTCCAAGTGAGCTGGGGCGGGAACCGGCAAATCCCGTCAGCCGAGGTCTAGCTCAACTCAGAATAGCGTGTTCGTACGTAGGAAGACGGCATTCTTGACCCAACACGACCTACGCACTGTCGCTTGAGCTTGAAAGACTGAAAGTATCCAGGAGACCGTCCACACAGCACGTCACGTCATCCCACAGTTGGAGCCATTGCCATCCCGTCGATTTCAAGACCATCCAGCAGCCGAACACGCTATCAGTTCCCCGTTACGCCTATCAGCCCATATTTCCCGTTTGCGAAAGGGCTGAACAGGCCCCCATCCATCACATAAGCTAAATCCGCCAGCCTCTCAACGGCTCCGCCAGCACGAACCATACATAAGCCTTCCGCTGTCCATCAGCCCACCATGGACGCAAAAGCACCACTTCTCGCACCTTCCGTTCGCGCCCCGGAGGATGTGAATGCCAGCGACGACGCGACCATGCGGCAGAAGCGCAAATCAAAGTTCCAGGTCGCGGCGCTGGTCATTTTGCTGAGCATATTCTGGCTGGCGCGGACCTGGAGCTGCGATCATGAACACAGCGAGGCGGATACGAAGGTACCACTAGATGTGCATATAATGCGAGTGCGACCAAGATGGCTTGGAGATTGTGGCAGCTGACGGGCGGAAATAGGTCTAAATGTCCTGATGCACGCGACTGTCTCCAAAAACTCGTCGTCCCCACAATGGCTAAAGCCTCCGACAAGGTCGATTTCCGATTAAGCTTCATCGGCACCAAAACGAACAATGACGACGGGGTGCTGTGTAAGCACGGCCAGACCGAATGTCTCGGAAACATCCTCATGCTATGCGCTGCCGCCGAATATCCCGATCCGAAGCTCTACTTGGGCTTCTCGAACTGCCTGATCAACGACTACCAGGAGATACCAAATAAATCGCTGATCGAAGACTGCGCATTGGAACATGGTCTCGACTTCGACACTTTGAATCACTGCATGAGCAAGGACACTGGTGCATATGGTATGGGCTTACTGAGGGATAGTGTGCAGCACAGCTCGGATGTGGGTGTGACCACAAGCTGTACAGTGAGATTGAACGAGAAGATCAGGTGTGTCTACGATGATGGTGAATGGAAGGATTGCGACGATGGGAGCAAGCCAGCGGACCTCATTCGCGATATTGATCGATTGTACGACGAAGCGCAAGGCTGGACGTACTAGCTTGCTTGAGGTTTGCTGTAGAAGATGTGGCGCTAGAATTTACAACAGCATTGCCGGCGTTTGGACGAGGTTCTCAGGCATAAGATGATACTCAGCATCCTTGGGGTGCTTGTACAGATGGCACCGCCGGGCATTACGTTTGATGCAATAAATATTGGTCTTGTACAAACTCCTCCGATGCAGATTCCGTCCCAATGCAAATCTTTCGCTATACGAACAGCCATTTCGAAGGCGCCTCATCTACTGAAATTCGCCAAACTCGCCGTCATCGAACCCCAGATCCTCGGCGGTCTGCTTCGGAGGCTCAAAACTTTGTCTACTGCGCCTCCGCTCCTCCTTCACGCTCTTGGTGCTTGGTGGCGGAGGCAGAAATCCGCCGCCACTCCCCGGTGGTGGTTTTATGCTAAACAGCGCATCCTGTTCGCTCTTCTGCTGGTCTGGGCTTTTGTCTGCCTCGGGCCTTGATCGCCTTCCTTTCAACCCGCCCAGATTTATCGATATTGTCTCTCCCTCCTTCAGACTGAAATCACGCTTTGGCTCCTCGGCCGGCTTTTGCGCCTTCGCGCCGCGGCCAGCGGCGCCGGCGGTGTTGGCCTCGAAGCCTAGGACGCGTCGGGAGTCTTGCAGCGCGATGCTGAAGTCGAAGGCTTCTGAGCGCTCTTCAAATCCCATGCCTAGAACTGCCTTCCTGCCCTCTCCGACGACTGTGATTGCGAAGAACCGGCTGCTGTCCAGCGCCTGTTCTACTATCCGCTCGTTTGTGTATGGTGCCGCGGCGAACAGATCGCCAGTCTTGGCGTCTTCGAGGAGGAGCGTGGTCGTGACCTTTTCGTCGCCATCGTCGCGCTCCGACGGAATCGACGTCTCGACGACGCGTAATCGTGCCGTGAAGATTTGCAGCTTGTTGTTGTTCGCAGTCCATGTCGAGGCCTGGTAGCCCTTCGTCGACGTCGCCGGTGGTATTTGGTAGATGTGCACTTTGGGCGCGAGGTAGAGGATTCGCTGGATCGCGTTCGTGGGAAGCGGCTGACCGCTGAGAGCATCGACGTTCATGTTGCAATGTTTGGATGTCGTTAGGGGCGCCTAGTCGGATGTCGATTGCCTGCGTTCAGATTGTTCGATGTTAGGATAGTGGCCTTTGTGTCTGACACGGCCTCGAGAGTGTTTGGCGGGGTAGCTCTCTTCACCCCGGACCCAACAACTACCCTCAGCGCGATTTTAGGGAATGAAAAGAGGGGTTCCGATCAAGGAGCCAGGGAATTGTGGCTGTCATCGCAAGTGAGCTGCCGGGCGAGCGTAGCTGGAGGATGGGAGGACATGAGTCCAGTCTGGTACGGCGGTGATGCGTTGGCACTGCAGTGCATTTGGAGCGTTCCCCGCCATTCAAACGAGAACTAATGCATCACATGACCGTACATTCATGCGGGTCATTCGCGAATCGGCGCTGCTCAACGGCAATGGCGGCCGTTTCATGGTTGGCCGTGCGTGCCGTCAGGTGCGTCGGTCAGGGTGGTGGTTACTGGCCAGCTACTCGATGTTCATTGAGAACGAAAGGTGCTTGTCTGAAGTCGTTCATATGAGCCTACGCAGAAGACAAACGTCCCCAATTTTCACACCGTCGAGCATTATGCCAGAGACTTGGTGTCAACCAGAGTACGTCATCGTACCGTCCTTAGTTATAATAGAGTATGGATGAAGTGCCATCATAGAAAGACATCAAAGGTCTTGTTGCGATACTTGCTTGCATGGTATCGTGCCTTCTACCCCTTCTTCATGTCGTGTCCAACGCCCGCCTATGCCCTAGTACTCCCAGATGCCCACCTGGCCGTACAGATCGCCCACACTAGCCCCCCAAGCACGCCGAGAAACACCAAAACCGGTCGCAGAAAAAGTGAAATAGCTTCCCCCCATCCATGAAATGCAAAACTTTACATCATACATGTACCCGTACATAACCACGCAAGGTGGCGAACGCCAGTCTAATGCTTTTACGTCTAGATGCTAGAGACGGTATAAAGTGAATGAACGAGAAAACATCAAACGCCATGTAGATTTTGTGCTTTTGGTGAAATCATTGATACGCCGAGTCGAAGCCGAATGAAGGTGTACACCTAAGGAGCCATCACCATGGCAAGCAACGCCATGCGGGTGTAAAGGCCATATCTCATCTGCGTGGGTATTAGCATAGTTGCTCTTCCTAGACATGACCGAACTCACCTGTCTGAAGTACGCAGCTCTAGGATCGAAGTCCACCTCTTCGTGGATCTCGTTGTTCCTCGGCAAAGGATGCATGACAATCATGTTCGCCTTTGCGCCCTTCAATAACTTGTTATCGATCACGAAGGAATCCTTGACCTGCTCATAGGTTGCCGCATCCGGGAAGCGTTCTTTCTGCACGCGAGTGCAATACAAGACATCTGAAGAGGCCACGATCTCTGAAGTGAGCTCATTGGAGACCGTATTGAGCTGGCCACGAGACTTAAGGGCGTCGCGAACGCCGCGAGGCATGCTGAGTGACTCTGGTGAGACTAGGTTGACGGAGACGTCATAATGGGATAGAAGCTCGCAAAGGGAATGGACCGTGCGGCCATACTTGAGATCACCGACGAAAGTGATGTTCAGTCCGTTAACGGTACCAAGCTCCTCTCGAATGGTAAAGATGTCAAGTAGCGCTTGAGTTGGGTGCTCGCGGCTTCCGTTGCCAGCGTTGATCACCGGTACGCCAGAGAATTTGGTAGCGATGTCAATAGACTCCTCGGCAGGGTGACGAAGAACAATGGCATCCCCGTAGCAGCCCAAGGTGCGTACCGTATCCGCAATGGACTCGCCCTTCTGGGTAGAAGAGACTGACTCGTGGATGACAACGACCTCACCTCCGAGGCGCTTCATGGCAGTGTCGAAAGAAGCAGAAGTCCTGGTCGAAGGCTCGAAGAACATTGTGCACAACACGCGACCCTTGAGAATATCGAGACATCCCTGGCGCTGTGCTCCCAGTCGCATCTCCTGGGCAATGGTGAAGAGAAGATGAAGGTCGGCGCGTGAAAACTGCTTCACGGACGTGATGTGCTTTCTCTTAAAGGGCGATTTGGCAAGGAGCTGCGACAGCGACAAGGAGCCATTGAGCCTGGCCAAGTCTGTGCGCGACTGCTCGTGCGCTCCAGGAGCGGGGAAGAACTCCTGGCAATCGACCTTAGTCACCTCGAGATCGTAGTGCCGAGAGATGGCCTCGATCAGCAGCTTCGCATTCTTAACATTGGTAACCAGTGGGGTCTGGTAGTCGACGGCCATACGACGGGTGCGGTATCCTCGGCTCATGTAGTTGGCGGGTCGTCGGAAGCGGTTGCTTGACGGCAGATTGATATAAAGATCGATCAGGTTGTTGGACAGATGCTGAGTCAAAGAGTATTCAGCTTTCTGATCCTCATGCTCGCCGCTTGGGAGAACCTCCAAGAACTTGACTGGAAGACCATGCTCCTGGATGTAGTCTGCAGTGCCGGCTGTAGCGAATAGATTGTATCCCATCTTGTGCAAACGCTCGATCGACGGGAGCATCTCCAGCTTGTCTTTGAATGAACCAATGGACAGGAGAATGTTCTTGTTGGGGAGTCTGAAGCCAGTGGCAATGAGGCCCTTGATGTAAGCCTCGTACTTCGTGCGACCGAAGCAAGCTACCTCACCCGTCGAAGCCATCTCTACACCAAGAACGGGATCCGCGCCAGACAAGCGGGAAAATGAGAATTGCGGAACCTTGACTGCAACGTATTCGGCGGGAATATTGACTGGAGGGTATTCGACAAGCGGGAGCCCCGCCATAGCCTTGGTAGCCATTTCGATGAGGTCCACTCCCATGACCTTGGAGACGAAGGGGAAAGAGCGTGATGCTCGAACGTTGCATTCGATGACCTTGATCTCGTTGTCTTTGGCAATGAACTGAATGTTGTATGGTCCAGTGATATTGAGCGCTTGGGCAATCTGAGCGAGGTTAGCATCTAGCTTGTGATCCTCTGATTATGGGTACCAACCTTCCTCGTTGCGTCCTCAATTTGACGCACGGTCTGTGTGCATGTTAGCATGTGTCGACCGTCACAGTGGACCGTAAGCATACCTCAGAGTCGAGATCCTGGGGCGGCAGGATCAACGTCGCATCACCCGAGTGCACGCCCGCGTTCTCAACGTGCTCTGAAATGAAATGTCCGATCATGGTGCCGTTGCGTGCGACCGCATCCATCTCAATCTCCTTGGCATTCTCAATGTACTTAGTGATGACCACTGGATGCTCTTTGGATACGTCTGCTGCCTGGTTGAGGTAGTTGGCGAGGTCATGCTTCGAGTATACTGTATTCATTGCCGCTCCCGACAGAACGTATGACGGACGGACCAACACAGGGTAGGAGACTTTGTCGCAAAACGCGGTCGCCTCCTCGATGCTCGTAAGTTCTTTCCACGCCGGCTGATCGACGTTGATGCGGTCCAGCATTCGTGAAAACTTGTAACGATTCTCGGCAGTGTCGATCATCTCAGGCGATGTGCCCAAGATCTTGACGTTCATGCGGTGGAGTGGCAGGGCGATGTTGTTTGGCGTCTGGCCTACACAAGTGAAAGTACGACGTTAGTGAATGTCCGACAATCGATGCCTGCATGGACAACTTGCCTCCCATGGAAATGACCACACCGCTCGAGTTCTCGAGCGTGTAGATGTCGAGGACAGTCTATGACAAGTCAGCATCTGTCTGACGATCAATTCATGCGTGGAAACTTTACCTCCAAGCTGATATTCTCAAAGTACAGCCTGTCCGCCTCGTCGTAATCTGTGGATACCTGGATGGGCTCAGCGCATGTCTTACACGTACGACGTTGTGGAAAACTTACTGTTTCCGGGTTGCTGAAAATGGCTGCGGTTAGAAAATTCTGCATCAGAATGGCGATCACTTACTACTGCGAAGTAAGTTAGCATGTATTAATAGCAGTTTTAAGCATTGAGAGGTACAAAGGCGAAGATAAATCCCTGCAGGGCACAGCCCGAAAAAAGGGTGTCGAGTAGTTGGGGATAGTGCAAAGTCTCAGCAGTGGTACTGGGCTTGGGAAGATATCCAGGACCTAGCAAAATATGGGGGATGTGGTTTAAAGCCACCACTGAAAGGTTCATGATGAGAGCAGCTGAAGGCCACTGCCGATCTGGGGGAGGAGAGTTGATGACTTACGTTCAACATGACAGTTTTGTACCCGGATTCGCGAAGTGTCCGAATGGCGCGAACGGAGCACCAATCGAACTCGACCGAAGAGCCGATGCGATACACGCCAGAGCCGAGGACCATCACTCCCTTGTCATTGAAGCTGACATCGTGCTCAGTCCCGTTGTATGTCAAGTACAAGTAGTTAGTCGTGGCAGGAAATTCACCAGCTACAGTGTCTGTGATGAAGATATGAAATCAGTGTTTGTCATAAGACCAAGTTATATATGGACCACTTACCAATTTGTTTGACCACGGGGAAGATGCCTGCATCGACTCGTGCACGGCGCACTGCAAGTTCGTTAGTGTCCCAGAACTTGGCGAGCTGACGATCCGAGTAGCCAAGCTCCTTCGCTCTTTTCATCAAAGGCAGGGTGATGCTGGCTGTGTTGTAGCTGGACATGCTCTTTTCGAAGTTGCTTAGATCCTTGAGACGGCTGAGGAACCATTTGTCGATCTTGGTCATCTCCCAGATCTTGTCGACGGTATAACCAGACTTCATCGCATTAGCGATGGCGAACAATCTCTGATCGGAGGGCGTTTGCAGCTCCTGGTCAATCTTCATCAGGGCAGCAGTCTCGTTGAAGCCGAGATTGTGCGGGTCAATCTCCCTGATGGCCTTTTGGATCGCTTCCTCGAAGGTTCTACCGATGCTCATCACCTCGCCGACACTCTTCATGGACGACCCCAGCAGTGTCGATACTCGAGTGAACTTTTTTAAATCCCATCGAGGGATCTTGACAACGACGTAGTCGAGCGATGGCTCAAAGCATGCGCAGGTGACCTTTGTCACAGAGTTGGAGATCTCGTTGAGTGGAATATTGAGACCAAGTTTGGCTGCGACGAAGGCAAGGGGATAGCCAGTCGCCTTGGAAGCTAGAGCAGATGAACGCGATAGACGAGCGTTCACCTCGATGATACAGTACTCGCGCGAGAAGGGGTTGAGAGCGTACTGAATGTTGCACTCTCCAACCACGCCAAGATGACGGATAACGTTGACGGCAGTCGTTCGCAGCATGTTGTAGTCTTCGTCTGAGAGGGTTTGCGAAGGCGCAACGACGATAGAATCTCCGGTATGAATCCCAAGAGGGTCAAAGTTCTCCATGTTGCAAACTGTGATGCAGTTGTCGCGCGCATCACGAACGACTTCGTACTCGATCTCTTTCCAGCCCTTCATACTGCGCTCGATGAGGACTTGTGGGCTGGCGGCAAACGCCTTGTTGCATAGATCAAGGAGCTGCGCATCGTCTTCAGCAAACCCACTTCCGAGACCGCCCAAAGCGTAGGCAGCTCGAACGATGACGGGGTACCCGATGTCTTTGACAGCTTGCATGGCTTCCTCGACATTGTTGGCGGAGGCCGACTTGGCGCACTTCTCGCCAATGGATTCCATGCTGCGTGCAAAAAGCTCACGATCCTCGGTAGTGATGATGGTGTCAATGGGCGTACCAAGGACCTTCACGCCAAGCCCCTCAAATTCGTCCTTGAGCTGAATACCAACTTGCAGAGCCGTTTGGCCACCAAAAGTAACATAGATACCGTCTGGACGCTCCCTCTGGATTACTTTGCGGACAAAGTCGGCATTGACTGGCAGAAAGTAGACCTTGTCCGCAAGTCCCTTCGAGGTTTGGATGGTCGCAATGTTGGGGTTGATCAGGACCGTGTAGATGCCTTCTTCTTTTAATGCTTTGATAGCCTGGCTACCAGAGTAGTCAAACTCTCCGGCTTGTCCGATACTCAGACCTCCGCTGCCGAGCACTAGCACCTTCTTCACATCCACTCTTGGCGCCAGCTTCTTGTTCTCCTCGAAAGTACCGCCGGGGAACTCGACTGGCCGGGACATGACGTCAGAGGATTCGATAGACTTCTGAATAGTGTTGATGAAGACGTCGAACAAGTACTCGGTGTCGCGGGGGCCAGGCGTGTGCTCAGGATGGAACTGCACGCTGAAGTATGGTCTCCGCACATGTCGGATACCTTCGTTGCTACCATCGTTGGCATTGACGAAGAGTTCCTCCCAGCCTTGGGGCAGTGTCTTCGAGTCTACCGCGTAACCGTGGTTTTGCGACGTGATGTGGCACTTGCCGGTGAGTAAGCTGGTGCAGGGAATGTTGGCGCCGCGGTTGCCAAACTTCATCTTCAGGGTTTCAGCCCCTGCAGCCCGGGCAAGCAACTGATGGCCCAAGCAGATACCAAAGATGGGTGTGCGTGCTTCATCCATTGCAGCCTTGATATGGCGGACAGTGCTTTCCATCATCGCTGGGTTACCGGGACCGTTTGAGATGAACAAGCCATCGTATTCCTTGCCCGCAAGCCGAGGGAAGTCGTAGTCCCAAGGGACCTGCAGAACTTCGACACCCCTTCGGACGAGACATCTCAGCTGGTTGTACTTGAGACCGACATCGACTGTGACAACGCGAACAGGGCGGCCGGAGGGATGCTTGAGGGCGGCGGACGGATCCGGTGACCAGAGCTTCGGCTCTTTGATGGAGACTGGGGCATGGTCAGAGAGTGGCTTCATGCACGGTCCCGACGGGTGTTACCTTCAGCTACCAGGTTCTTCGCATTAGGGTCTATCCACTCGAGCTTCTCAAAGCTGCTCCTCCAGTCCTCTTCTGCTTCACCATTGGTCAAGACTTGGGTATTCACAGTGCCGTTGGTGAGTGCGATGGAGCTCGGTGCTGCCACGGTTCTCTGCAGCAGACGACCAAGCATGCTTCCTTCCTCGCGGATGCGCTTCGTCAGCGCCCGGGTGTCCACGCCGGTGATGGCGGGCACACCCTGCTCCTTCAGCCATGCGCCCAGCGAAGAAGTGGCCAGGTGGTGCGAGAAGGCCTCCTCGGCATATGTAGCGACCACCAAGCCGGCAATGTGAATTTCTGCAGACTCGAAGTGCGCCGGGACATCCTTCAGGAGGCTGTCCATCTCCTCCCGTGAGGGCACGCCATAGTTGCCCACCAGAGGGAATGTGATGACTAGGATCTGGCCGCGGTATGACGGGTCTGTAATTGACTCTGGGTAGCCGACCATACCAGTCTGAAAGACCAGCTCTCCGGCAATGCTCTTGTCGGCACCGAAGCTTCGTCCAAAGCACGCGTAACCATCTTGAAGCTCGAGAGCCATATTGTGGCTTTCGTCGGGGCGGAGCGCCATTGTGAGAGAGACAAGAGACAGCTCGAGGGCTTAGGAACCCTTTGGAAGCGAGACTGCCAGGCAATTGCTTGTGAAAGAGTGTCTGGTGTTGAGTCCTGAAAAAGTTTCGGCCCTCAAAAAATTTCGAGAGTAGTTTAGCGGCGGGGAGCCCCCACCATCGTCAGCGAATGATGATTCTAGACGCCGCTCTGCCTCTCATTCACGAATGCACTGCCACGCAACATCGGTGCTTCCTCTAGTCTATGACTTTATGAGCAGGGTGATTATACTGTCTGCTGCGGTGCTGTCCGACTACTTAGGTTGTGAGCTATACCACGCACGCTCTGCTGTTCACCCTCGACAAACATGCAAGGAGCCGTACTTGCGAGACTGTTTCGGAGCTCACATACAAGCTATTGCATCCACATCGGTAGGAAAAAATGAGGTGCTTTTTCGCGAATTTCTGAGCGAAGATGCGGTGTGAAGTCGCCAGAGCTGCAAATCATAGCCGTGCAATCTTTTGTAGGATCGCGAAAGCGATGATCGGCATCGCATCGAACGGTGCATGCAGGACGACATCATCCAATCGCGTACCCTCACCAGGTGCTGTAATAATCTGTTGCCGACGACGTATCCTTGGAAGACTTGATAGAATTATAACTTGTGCGTAATCAATTGGCTGTGTCCACCGCTGCTGATTTCGAGTCTCTGTCTGGATGGATGCTATTGAGATAGCACCAGTAGATTTGACATCAAGCCGTACAAGGCTCGAGGACTTGCGAGGCTTGAGCTACATCTATATCTGACAGCGGCCCATGACACACGAGATGCAGTTCTATCTGATGTACAGTAGGACACACATAGCCCAGCCGCGGGGGTAAGATCGGGATCCTTGGCAAGGTTTGGAGCTCAACCGCATTTGCATTCACGATCGGCCCGAATGCTGGCCGAGCCTGACGACGGCGTGCTTTGCGCACTTGTGCTGCGCCCTCATCGAATACGTACAAGACATGATATATCTTGTGATGCTCATGCTAAAGCACAGCGAGGCAAACCAGGGATCGTGGGTTGGAATGGCCTGAAGGTACATGACGTAGAGAGCCAAACCGCCGCTCGCTTGTACCTAACATGTGAATGTCGATGAAGCGCGTCTGCACCCCAGGAATTGCAATGCTGTGCATGGAGCGTGAGGATTGTATCCCCACTTGTAGTCCATCGCTACGCATGGGCGCAATGGGAGATCGCGCTTCATCCCTGTCGCACGAGGAGAAGTCTATGGGCTCTCTTATCGTGCATGCGCGTGCGGACGCGTGCAATTGGCTGGTTGGGGGAGGGATGGACCAAATGCGGCGTGGGGTCGTCAACGACGATACCGTCTCACTGTCCCCATGATCGCCTCACAGCAGAAGCGGGTGGGTGCCACAGCTTTGGCGGTGAAAAGATGAGTGCAGATCTGGCAGGAGGCGGCACACGTCGTGATGCTCTCCATGGGTTATCGCCCCTAGTGAGCCCTTGGTTTAATTTCAGCACCTCAAGCACGCCCGCCTCAACCCTCGGCCACGCTGGCAACGGACTCTGCTCTCCTGGACCACTGGAATAGGTTCCATGTTCAACTCACTCCTGCGGTCGAAACAGCGCCGTCCATCTGAAAGCACGCCTCTGCTTGCGGCGCTCAGCAAGTACCGCAGCAGACGTAATGGAGATGTCGACGCAGAAGATGACTTGCCAGACGGTATAGCACAGTACCGTGGCGGAGAGGACGAGCAGGAGGACTACGAGGAGGACGAAGACAGGCGGCGCGATGGCCCCCTGCTGCCCGTCTTCTCCTCGACCTTCTTAGGTATGCGCAGCTGATGCGCCTTTGTTTACTCTACTAACAACATGCTCAGATCGCATTCCCATCTACAACACAACCCACGCAATCCGCATAATTCTCGTCCAGCGATGCGAAACCACCCTCTCCTGGGACCAGCTGCGCTCGCCGCAGGTCTCGCAATTCCTCGTCAAGCCCATCCAGCAGCAGATCGGTTCCGAAACCTTCTCGCGCGGCACCCTCTACTGTCTCCTTGCGAACTGTCTCCAGTTCAAGAAGGAGAGCGAGGAGAACCCGGGTAACATGGGAGTTAGCAAGACACGGGCACTGATCTGCGAGCTGCTGGCTATGAGGCTACTGAAGGAGTTTTCTACGCGCGAGCTGATCGATGCGCTTTCCTACGACTTCGACCCGCTGCAAGGCCTCGACGTGCCCACGACAGGCGTGCACACCCCGGGCGGCATGAATTGGTCGCGCCAGACTCGTGCTGCGCGTATATCCACTCTCGAGATTGCCATCCGCGCTCAGGCAAAGAAGTTCCTGGCGCACCCGCTCGTAGTGCGACAGCTCGAGGCAATCTGGGCTGGAACCATCGTGTTCCACTCTGCGGCTGACAGTCTTCACCGGAAGCCTGACACACCTCAAGGTCGTGGCTATAACAGTCCTGCAAACATCTCGCCAGGAAGAGGCCCTTCTCGCCGTATGCCACCCGCGAAGCGCGACTTCCAACAACCGCCTACAGCCGCGCTCATGAGACGGACCGTCACCTTATACGATCCGCACCATGCCTCACTGTTCAAGCTGTCGCGTCTTCGTGTCCCCCGCTACCGCAACCTCTTCTCCACCATCTCCTTCGGCATCATGCTTGCGCTGTTCCTGGCAGTGCTCTCGGAGAAGTCTGATGACATCACGGCTTTGGAGGTTCTATTCTGGTTCTGGAGCGCTGGTTACATGCTGGACGAGATAGTCGGATTCTCCGAGCAGGGCTTTGGCCTGTATATCATGTCAGTCTGGAACGCTTTCGACCTGGGCATTCTTCTGATGTTCATGGCCTACTACATCCTGCGGCTCTACGGTATTCTCATGCCTGATGTCAGCCGGCATCAAGTCGCGGCAATGGCGTACGACGTTCTCGGCTCTACAGCTGTTTTGCTCTTCCCCCGACTGTTCTCAGCACTGGACCACTATCGATACTTCTCACAGCTACTCATCGCCTTCAAGATGATGGCCATGGACCTTGTTGCGATTCTTGTTTTGATCGTCATCAGTTGCAGTGGCTTCTTTGTGGCATTCAGCCTTGCTTTCAAGAGGGATCTTGGTGCTGCCGACGCTGCATATGCCATTTTCCAGCTCGTCATGGGTTTCACTCCAGCTGCATGGGACTTATGGGGGGAGATGAACATCTTGGGCCGGACCTTGCTCGCTTTGTTTCTCTTCATCTGTCACTTCCTCATTGTCACCATTCTGGTGACGGTCTTGACCAACTCGTTCATGGCTGTCGTCAAAAATGCGGATGAAGAGCATCAGTTTCTCTTTGCGGTTAACACCATCTCCATGGTCAAGTCCGACGCGCTGTTCTCCTATATTCCCCCGACAAACATCATTGGGTGGCTACTCATCCCAGTCAAGTACACGATGCCATTCAAGAAGTTTCTGCGAATGAACAGACTGGTCATCAAGCTGACGCACATTCCGGTGCTATTCACAATCCTCGTCTATGAGCGACTTCTGCTATCACACCTCGCCTACGGGCCTACCGACTTAGTCGAGAACCGTGGCCGCCAGGGCTCGGTCGACCCGGTGCCAGCCTTCAGCCTTCGAGGTCCAGTTGATTTGTTCAGCCCTCGCTTACGCGAGCCTTCGGTCACTACTTTCCACAAGGATCGTGCTCTCGAAGAGGTCTTCCGCCGGCCATACCGTGATTCTAGCATACAAGCTCCCTCGCGTTATCCGATGGGCAGGAGAAATTCTAGCAATGTGGTGTCCGACTGGATGAAGAAGATGGGCGATGACGACGAGCAACAGCCACCACAGGAAGACACGAGATCAGTACTGGACCGCCTGGAGAGTCGCAACGGCAACAGACCATACTTGCGACGTAGTAAGACTGGAGGCCAGTCGAGGCGGAAACATCCACTTGCGTCAACGCGAATGGTCGCTTCAGATCCGGATGACAGTTTAGTGACATTCACTCAACCGATTGCCGAGGTGGAAGAGCCAGACATCAAGACGGAAAATGCTCCTCACCTGACCGATGCGGACGGCGATGATGAAGACGACCGCGCGAGTTCGGCTCAAATCACTCCGCATGTGATATCGGGCTTTAACAAAGAGAATCAGCGGCCGCGTGCGCAGTACGAATCTTCAGATGAAGAGGAATTCTTCCGCACTCCCATGACCGTGCTCCCAAGGAGTCAGGCGCGCACTCCGGCAAGAATCGCCTCTCGAAAGTCTTCTGTTGCGCAAGTTTCGGATCAAGCAATGGGGCCTGAAGGCCACCAGCTAGCCCATAGCCCATCCACTTCCAGTTTCCCAGGACCACAAGGCTCACCCAGTAAGAAACTATCGCGGTACAAGCCGGTTCACATTCGAAATCTGTCAACGGGCACCGTCCTCTTCAGCCCAACCAAGGAGACCGTTGATCTCTCACGGTCCGTCTCCCTTGAGAGGCGTCCCAAGACAAGTATCCCAAGTGGCACTGCAACACCCGGACGCGCGGATGGTTCAACGCTGGCTGGAGCACGCACGCCAAAGCGACCTCAAGCACCGCCTGCATCACGCCCCCGCGCGATCCTGCCTCCCCGCGAATCAGGACGAAACACCCCCAACATTGCCAGTTTCCTGGCTGCCAACCTCCGGAACCGCGAGCCGTCTTTCAACGCCGTCGCCCTGGACCTCGCATCAGATCTCGGAGACAACAACCTCAATCCCAATTTTGGCAACCTCAATGCTCTGCCGGCATCGTTCACCACGCAATTCGAATTGGCCGCTAGAATGAAAGCGCGTGGTCGCCAGGGTAGTGATCAGGATTCGGACTCGAATAGGATGAGTAGGATCATGCTGGCACGGATGACGACGCTAGAGGAAGGCTTCCGTGATATGCTGCAAGAGGTCAAGGGCTTGAAGCAGGGCGAGAGTCAGGTGGGTAGCAGAGGTACACACACACCGCCGAACGAGCCGAGTAGGAAGAAAGGGAAGGGAAAGAAGAAAGGCGACCGCAGAGACCATGGTGAGGAGCGCATGGGCTCTAGTCTCTGATTGTGTAGCGCAGCTTGCTTTCTCTTGGCGGCTTTTTACCTACCATTATTTTGCGTTGTTCACTGCATTTGCATTGTCTGCCGGTCGGTGTCGTTGCTCTATAGCTTGCATCCCGCTTGCTATCTCTCCTTAATTGTTCTGTCTCAGCATGGCGTTGTGGCATTTTTAGCTTGCTACTGTATCGTCGTCAGTCCCAAGCATCATAAGCGGAAGTCGTCCTCGGACGCATTTTCAAATCAACAACGAGATCTACTTATCATCGACTTGCACCCACTTTTATGTCATTGCCCCGCCTTCGCACCTCAGAATTATACAGCAAAGCCCAAGCGCATGAGTGCAGCAACCATACCAGCGCGGACGTTCAACGCTACTTCGTACCCTGCTTTCTCGATGAATCCAATCGCCCCAAGCAAGATGCCGAAGCCGATGAAGTCTCGTAGAGAGCATACTAGGACGAGTGCGGCGTCGATGCGTTGAGGATATGTGTCCATGCAGTACACGAAGCTAGACGCCGCGATCCCCACGAAGCCGAAGTACTCCGTGTTGATTGTGACTGTGATGGACCAATCTTTGGGCGGCTGCGCGGATTTGCTGGAAAGGATGGTTTAGGCAAGCAGCGCAATGAGAGGAACGATAACAGCGATGAGGCAGCATTCAGGCTGCGTGACCGTCATGTTTCCTGCTCGTGCGCTGGACGATGTGAGCACTGAGATAGCCACAGTTGAACAGAACGGCAACTGCAGTGGCGACCTGGCCCGAAAAAAGACAGCCAATGGCATGGAATGATCAGAGGAACGGGGGTTGAATCAGAAATTTGAAGTAGATTAAGAACAAATTTATTAGAAGGGCTTGAGATACTGTCCAGTATGGCACGTGAGCTGCAAATGGCTTGGACGTCGGGCCGGATCAACGTTCACGCGGTGAACGACGACGCAACGCGCGTTTCTTTCCGAGTCTAGACTCGCTGCACCGTGCTTTCTCTTAAGCTGAGGTGCATATCTGTAAGCGGCAGTGTACCCACCGCTTCACGCTCGAAGCGCTGCTCGGCACCGTGACCACAACTGCATCTCGTATCTCATGTATTCCGCGCCCTCGGCGTATGACACAACAGATGAAAGCGCCCCCACCCGCGACTGGACTGAGGCTCTGCCACAGACAGATCATGTGTGCTTCGTCAAAAGCGTCGACTGGGCGCAGACGGCTCTTGGGCCCATGCACGAATGGGGCACATCGCTGCGCATGTACACACACATGGTCATGTCCGACAGCCGTGCCGCAACTCTATACTGGTAGGCCCTGTCTACCAGCGCACGCCTTTCACAGTTCGCATTATTGATAATCGTATAGGGGGCCCCACCAGATAGCCATCTACAATGCGTCTTTTATTCCTCTCGCCGCCGGCGCACATCCCCACTTGATGGGTCTGCCCTTTGCACACGGTTTCCCAGAGCTCGATCCCTTCATTAGGCCCATGTTTGAAGAAGGCATGCGCTCTGGCACCGCTCAAGATGTGGTCGAAGCTCCCATGATGGTGGAGAGGAACGGATACACAGAGGAAGCCTTCTTCACGGGCAACTTTACGCCTATTCGAGGCGTGGATGGCAAGATCGAGGGCTTCTACAATGCGCTGTTTGAGGTCACGAGGCAGAAGATACTAGATCGCTGGAAGGTCATGCTCAACCTGCTCGCGACGCCCTCCAACATGAGTGTAGAGGGCGTATATTCGCACATCATGGCAAGCCTAGCATCCGACCCTCTGGACATACCTATGGCAATCCTGTACGAGGCCGACACAGCCGTTGAGCCGGGAAAGACTACATTGCGCGTCCGAGGGCATCTAGGCATACCCGAAGGACATGACCTGCTACGAGACGGACAAGATCTTGCAGGTGCAGCTGGCTTCGCAGCTTTGTACTGCGAGGCCATTGGTGGCAGAGTACTCACAGTACCGGACAAACGATTCGAGGGGGTAGACTGGCTCGGTTTCAAAGAAGCCCCGAAAACCATCGTGACAGTGGCACTCGGTACTCTTCATCGCCACTTTGGCTTTCTCATGGTAGGGACAAATCCGTATAGGCCGTTCGATGACACGTGCGAAGAGTTCATCAAAGATCTGACTAGAACGGCATCCAGTGTCCTTGCCACTGCCTGGGATGCAGAAAACCTTCGAAAGAATCAAGAGCAGTTGCAAAATGATCTGAACTTTAGCGACATGAAAGTTCGACACCTAGTTGAGCACGCGTCCGTAGGCATGGCGCACGCTAAGTCCGATGGACGACTTGTATGGGCGAATGACAAGTTCCTCTCTCTCGCCAGCCCATCTACAGAGACGAATGACATGATCAGCAACATCTACGACATTTTCTTAGATGACGACCGGCCAGAAGCGCAAGACGTTTGGGAGAGAATCTTCAGCAGCGACAACCATGTTGCCGCTGAGCTTCGTCTCGCGCAACATTTCAATCCTCCAGTGGGAGAACCTCAGCCCGCACAAGTACAGATTTTGGCATTTCCTTTCAAGGAGCATGGCCTTACAGTGTCGGGTATGGCTTGCATCACGGATATCAGTCGCTTGAAATGGGCCGAAGCATGGCAGACTCGCTTAGCAGAGGATGCTCAAAGTGCCAAGCGTCAGCAGGAGGCATTCATCGATGTCGTTTCACATGAAATGCGGAATCCTCTCTCGGCGATCGTCCATTGCGCCGATGCCATCTCTTTGTCCATAGATGACATCAAGGCAAAGACTGATTCACGAGGAATACCTGACTCAGTCCTTGACGCATTGAAAGCAAATGCCTCGGCGGCTTCAATCATTTTGGATTGTTGCAAGCACCAGAAGCGCATCATTGATGATATTCTCACTCTTAGCCGCCTGGAATCGACGTTTCTCTCGCTGAAGCCAACCGGGGTCAGACCATCTGCACTGGTCAACTCCGTTCTTTCCATGTTCGAGGCCGAATTGCGATCGAAAATCATAAGCACCACAGTAGTTGCAGAACCCTCGATTGAGGAGCTAAACATCGACCATGTCCAACTCGACGCGTCACGCGTGACACAAATCTTCATCAACCTGCTGACCAATGCCATCAAGTTCATGAAGGAAGGGGGAAAAAGAGAGATTGAGATTCGATATGGCGCATCGCTATCGCCACCACGGTCTACCACCAATGTAGTTTCATGCCCAGAAGGAGTTCGCTGGGCACCATTGGGGGAGAATACGTCCGATGTGACGGAGGATCCAGAATGGGGCAGTGGACCGGTCGTCTATCTTACTTTCAGTCTTGCAGATACTGGTATTGGTATGCGCATGGACGAGGTCGAGAAGATTTTTGAGCGTTTCCGCCAAGCCAGTATAATGACCCATGTGACATATGGCGGAAGTGGGCTGGGTCTTTTCATCTCGAAAGAGCTCACCGAGCGGATGGCTGGCGAGATTGGTGTCATGTCGACCCCCGGCACTGGCAGTCTGTTCGTGTTTTACGTCAAAACTCGCCGAGCTGAGAAAGAGCAGTCGAGCATCGTCCTTCCTCTCCGCCCGTTACCTACACGCGCTCTGTCTGCGGTAAAAGCACACAAGCCCCACGTTTTGCTCGTCGAAGACAACATCATCAACCAAAAGGTGCTCCGCAGGCATCTTGCGCGATCGGGTTGCGAGGTCGAGGTCGCCAACCATGGAGTCGAAGCACTTGAGATCTTGTGCAAGCCGGAAGCACGTTTCGACGTTATTTTAATGGATATGCAGATGCCGGTCATGGACGGCCTAGCTTGTACACGCGAGGTTCGAGATCTGGAAAAGGCGGGCGCGCTGCCAGGCAGACTGCCCATCATTGCGGTCACAGCAAATGTGAGAAAAGAGCAGATCGAGAAGGCGCTTGCTGCAGGGGCCGACCGCGTGTTTCAGAAACCATTCAAAGCTTCGGATCTCGTGTCGTTGATGCGAGAGTTGATCGACGGCATGCCTGATGATGGGAGACAGCCCCAAGGAACACTATCAGCACTAGCTCAAGTAGATTTATAAAGAACTGTCTACAGCTTGCTAGTCCTTCGTGTCTTATCGCCGCACATGCTCACGCTCAAGAGTTCAGCAACTGGGAAAGACACCGATCATGTCCCTCAATTCAGCAAAGTGGTACAAATGTTGCAATATATTGGCCGTAGATGTGGCCTCGCTTATTTTCGATTTCAGCGCAGGGGTGAACGCGCTTAGCCGCAACGGGACGGATAGAATCAAGCACGGCAAGAATAACAAGAAGTCAGTAAACAGCGATCGCTGTAGGGTCTATGGTCATTGGATGTTTAGGTAGGTCTTATAGGGATGTTCAAGCAGCTTACTAACCCTAGTGCTTTCTTTCTACGGGTTTGTTTAGTTGTAACAAACTTGCGGGAGTCTACGAATAGGATAACATTTCAAAGGTCCCCCAACGGATACCCGAGGGCATGTTTCTATATTACCTGGTATGCACGAGCGGCTTCAGACTATTGCGAAGCTGGGAATCCGAATCGCTCACGAGACTCTATCATGTCTCGACACCAAATAACTCCTTCAGCCTACTCCACTTCACGTCCGACAGCCAAGCCCTGTGTGTAGTAGACCGTGTACTCAAGGTTGCACCATCTGTGCTCGTGAGGAAGATGATAGAGGAAGAGGCTAGCCTTAGCGATCAAGCACCAACTCTTCTAGTGGCGGAAGGCCGATTTGAAAATCTACAAGCATCAAAACTCAGATGTGTGACCGCACACACACTGCTATTTGCCAGCAACAACAGTGGAGATGTAGTGATGCACCAGTCCAGAAGTGACTACGGCCGTTTGATTCTTTGCGCACATGTAGGAAATACAATTCGATGCCCTGCAACGAACAAGCATGATCCCATTGCCTCCGCGGCTGAACATGCCAATGTACAAGTCGAGCAAGTCGATCTGTCGAACCATTCTGGACCGTCGAACAAAGGTTTCCAACTATATTAGCTATTATCCAAGAAATCTGAGCTATAAGTTATAGTGTTCATTTTAGTAGTTGAGCTCGTCGCACTGTGCTAGAAACCTAGATTTTCTTTACAAGGAAATTCGAAACGAGTACTTCGCTTAAACAAATAAATGACGTCAGGTCGTGAGCACTCACATCAAACCTCGGTTCATTAAGCAACGCACCCCAGCTACTATTTTTATTGATCGTTCTTACTCCCAAGTTTTTGTCGAACAAACAAAGCATCGTTGCCGTGTAATAATAGGGTCGTAGGGAGGATGAGTTCTGGACTCTCGGAGAAGTCTACTACCGACGCTTTCGAGCTTAGTACAGTACTCGCTCGGCTGGGCCTCAGTCAGTATGAGGAGCGTCTGCGAGAAAACGGGTTTTCCGATTGGGAGACCGTGACAGCAATCACGGAAACCGACATGGCAGAGCTTGACTTCAAGCGGGGTGATCGCCGGAAACTCCAGCATGCAATACACGAATATAGCAGTTCAAGCGCATCTCATGGACGGGATGGAACTAGACGCTCCAGTCTGTCATCTAGAGGGCAGGCCACTGCTGGAGAAAGTTCTGAGACGACGCCACAATCTTCCCAGCAGGCAGCGCGTACGACTAGGCGGTATCGACGGCACCCGCGACCAGATCCTGATGCTCCGCCCAGGCCTAAAACGGCTTATGTGCTCTTTGGGGAGCATGTTCGACAGGATCCAACACTTGGCCATTCGTCTTTCACCGAAATCGCCAAGGAGACCGGGAAGCGTTGGAGGGAATTGTCTCCAGAAGAACGGGTGAATACTTGGGAAATACCTGCTGCTAACAGGTTTGAAAATCATAAAGAAGAGCTCGAGCGTTACAAGCAAACAAGGAACTATCGGAACTACCAAAGTTACCTTGAGGAATTCAAGCAACAACAGCACAATCCGGAATCAACATTACCGTCGGACAACGAGCCGTCCTCCGCCCCAAAATCTGCAAGTCCTTATCAGCCACCTGCCTCGTTTGAGGGACCCGAAACTACCTACCAGGACAGAATGGACACGGATGATCAAGATATGGGAAGTCCGTCGGAAGATACCGCATCGCCTGCTAATGATGGCATGGCTGAAGTACGCCATATCTCCAGAGCTCTTGGTGTCAATTCCCACTTGACCAGAGTTGCTCCATTCCCATCCGAAGACATGACAGCTAAAGCCGTTGAGACGTTTCTCGGCGGCACAGGCTCGCTTCTGTACCTTTGGAACCGACAGGAAGCTGTAAATCTAGTGAGATCTGTTTACCACCCACAAGGCGACTCCAAACCAATACACGCGACTGAAGTCTTT